>Ga0268263_1000467_pt1 | contig 64064 bp, 49 predicted proteins | sample Biomet5_FD_190358 | JGI IMG/M metagenome (GOLD analysis project Ga0268263, IMG submission 190358) | Microbial communities from bioreactor (seeded with sewage sludge) at LBNL, California, USA - Biofuel metagenome 5 (SPAdes) (version 4) | ecosystem: Engineered > Bioreactor > Anaerobic >... | reverse complement strand
CTTGCCGCATGCTTTTCCGGCTATTATCTTGCAGTTATACGGACAGTCAGAATCAAAAAAGCATTTGCCCCTGCCTTTTTATGCTCGTCCGCGGGGCTTGTCATGTACACTGCCGGTCTTCTGAATATCTTGCCGGAAGCGGCTGCTGTGATCGCGGCAGGCGGCTGTCTGCTGCTTTTGCGTGAGCTTCGCAGAAGCGGCCTTCATCACCGGATACCGCCGGAGGTGCTTTTCTTTTCGGCAGGTGTCCTGATTCTTCTGGCAGTCTGCCGGTTCTCGTATATTTATCAGTGGGATAATTTTTCCCACTGGACGATGATCGTAAAGCTGATGCTTTCGGAGAACCGTCTTCCCAACTTTCAGGATACAATGATTGTCTTTCCGTCATATCCGGCCGGCAGCGCTTCGTTTATTTATTTTGTCTGCCGGATTGCAGGTACGTCCGAGCATCTGATGGTATTCGCGCAGGATTTTCTGATTCTTTCAGCACTTGTTTCGATGTACGGCGTGATCCGGAAAAAATCCAGGCAGAGTGCCGCGGCTGTGACAGTGGCTGTCATTTTCGTATTCTGCTATAATACGGAAGTGAACGGGCTGATGGTCGATACGCTTCTGACGTCCCTTGGAATCGCGGGAGCCCTGATTCTGTATACGTACCGTTCTGATCTGCGAAGCGGCATGCTTTATTCAATGCCGGTTCTCTGCTTTGCCGCGTCGGTGAAGAGCAGCGGCATGTTTTTCGTGCTGGTCTGCTGGTGTCTGATGCTGCATTGCTGCCGCAATGTACCGCGAACAGTCAGGAAGGGACTGTCACGTGTTATTACGGCGTATTTCTTCTGCCCTGCGTTCTGCCTGTATTTATGGGGAAGGCACGTGAAGCTTGTATTTTCGTCCGCGGCGGAAAATTCCCTCCATTCCGTGTCTGTGTCAAATTATATGAGTGTTGTCACGGCAAAAACCTCCGGTGATATCCGAACGATCTGCATGCTTTTCCTGAATAAAATGGTTCCGTGGCACAACCTGGAAATGACGGTGCTGATACTGCTGATCTGTCTGTATCTTGGATTCTGCCTGCGTTCCGGAGACAGGAACAGGATAAGCGGTGCCAGGAAGCTGCTTCTGTATACACTGGCGGCGTATATTGTCTATCAGGTATTTCTGCTCGCGACGTATCTGTTTTCCATGCCGGTCGGGGAAGCACTGAAGCTTTCCGCGTATGGAAGATATCATAAGATGGCTTTTCTGTTTTTTGCCGCGATGGCTGTCAGCTTTTTTGTTTCGCGGGAAGCGGACATGCTCCGGAAGAAATCAGGCATCGCTTTTGCCGGCGTGTTTGCCGCAGCATGCGCGGCCGTTCTGTTTCTGTATTCTTTTCAGACGGGGTCCGCATACAGAGGCGAGAAGGAAGAACGGCAGGCGCTGGAAGCTGTAATCACGGAATATGGAATTCCGCAGGGAAGCTCGTATATTATCTATACGGAGAAAGCGAATAATGGATATTATTATTTCCTGTCCAGGTATGAATTTATGTCTGACAAGGTGCTGCTGCTGAATAAGGATACAGCTGCCGGCGCGGATTCCGGTTCCTATGACTATGTTCTGATTCCGGAGCAGAAGGCACCCGGCGCGGAAACGGAGAAGCTCCTTGATTCGTATGGCCGGGTCTGCAGACTTGGCGGGAAATAAATAATCATCCGAAGTTATAGTTTCCTGTCATAACTTGGTATATAATACGAGTAAGAAGCATTTGACATGCAGAGAAAGGAGCACTCATATGAAGAAAGCAATTATTATTTACTGTTCGTTTACAGGCAATACGGAAAAAGTCGCAAAGAGTATTGAAACGGGGCTGAAACAGGGAGGCTGTGACGTAACGCTGCTTCCGGTCAAGGACGCGGGAGATGTTGATTTTTATGATTACGATCTTGTCTGTTTCGGAGTACCGTCGATCAACTGGTATCTTCCGAAGCCTGCTTCCGATTACCTTAAGGATAAATTTACAAAGTATAAGAAAGAATTCGGGCCGGTGCCGCCGTGCGCGCCTGCAAAGCCCGGAAAGTACGCTCTTCTTTTCTGCACATGGTCGGGACCTCATACAGGGATCCGGGAGGCGGTGCCCTGCGTGCTGGCGATGGAGCAGTATTTTGAGCATTTTGGATTTACGGTTCTGGACGAATGGTATGTCCTCAGTGAGTTTATCGGAAACCTGGAAAACAGTACGCTTGGACGAATGGGTGATATCCGCGGGCTGCCGTCTGAAGCTGATCTCAGCAGGATCGTGAAACAGGCTGAGAATATTGTAACACGGCTGTAATCCTGAAATATCAGAAACGAATACCAGGCATTTGATAAGGAGAACGGGAACGCATGAAGAAATTTTTAAGAGAAGTGAAGACCGAGAATCTCTTTGATGAAAGCCGTGATCTTCACAAGCTGAAGCGGGAAGAGCTGCTCGAAATGATGCTGGTGCTTTCAAAGGAAAACGGAACGCTGCATAAGGAAAACCGCGATCTGAAGAAACAGCTTGAAAAAATGCAGACAGCCACCGTTGACGATACGGCAGTGAAGGAGCTTTCTGAGAAAATCGAACATATGAGAAACGCAATGCAGACAGCGGCAGAGTATTTTTCTCTGAGTCTGCGCGAGCTGAATTCAGATCAGCCTGTGACGGAGAAGGATACGACGGAAGAAGATGATGCCGGCCCGGATGCTGAGCCGGCAGATTTCTACGATGATGACGACGAGGAGACAGATGATGCGGCGGGGCAGGATGATACATCAGAGGCAGATGCCCGCACAAAGACAGACGACGAAACAGACAAATAAAAAATTCCCCGCGTGCGGGGAATTTTTTTGCTTATAAGAGTTTATTCGGCAAAGGCGCCTCTGTACCATACCAGGAAGGTATAAATGACCCAGATTTTGCGCCAGCTGTCGGAGTCACCTGCAATATAGCGGTCGAAGAGGGCTTTTGTTTCATCCATGTCGAAGAACCGGGCGGCTGTATCACTCCGGAGTGTTCTGCGCACATCCTGATTGTAGCGGCTGTCAGCCATCCAGATACGGATCGGCACGATGAAGCCTAGTTTTCTGCGGAAAGCGATTTCTTCGGGCAGTACTTTGGCCGCGGCGGTCCGGAACGCTACCTTGTTCTGTGTATCATTGATTTTATAACGGGAAGGCATGCGCGACGCGATATCAAACATCCTTGTATCGGTAAGCGGCATCCGGATTTCAAGGCCGGAGGCGGTACTCATCTTGTCTACATTGAGGTAGATGTCGCCCTCAAGCCAGATCTGAATGTCTATGTCCGACATCTTTGTAAGCGGATCGAGGCCTTCTGTCTCTTCATAGATTTCCCTGCAGAGATTGATCGGCAGAACAGTGTCGTCGTATTTTCTGAGAAGCTGCTTCTTCTCATCTTCCTTCATGATATTGGTGCTTCCTGCGTAGAAGTTCTTCAGGTTATCGCCGTATCGCTCCGCGTTGCGGTACATGTTGTAGCCGCCGAAAAATTCATCGGAGCCCTCGCCGGAATAGCAGATCTTCGTATGCTTCGCCGTAGCTCTGCAGCCAAGGGTAAAAGCAATGGCGGAGGCGTCGCCGAGCGGCTGTTCCATGCTGTTCATGACATACGGAACGGTGCTGAAATACTCTTCCGGCGTGATGAGACATTTCGAGTGACCGCGTCCGAGTATCTGTGCCGTCTGTGCCGCAAGCACCGACTCGTCAAACCGTTCCTCCGCGTAAGCGCAGGAATCCGTCATCGGCACGTCGGACATGGCCGTTACATAAGAAGAATCAACACCGCTTGAAAGAAAAGCTTCCGCATATTCATCGTTTGTTTTGACTTCAGGCATGATCAGCTGAAGTGTGGAGTGGATCTCGTCTGCCCAGTCCTCGAGAGACTTGCTCTCGTCAGGGTGGAATTCCGGTTTCCAGTACCGTCCGATCTGAATTTTGCCGTCTTTCCATATCAGATACCGGCCCGGCATTAATTTATAAACACCTTTGAAAAAAGTTTCTTCGCCCGCAGCGTAGGTCATGCTGAGATAAAGCTGAAGCATCTTCTCGTTCAGCTCTTTGACAAATCCCGGCTGCTCCATGATCCTGCGGATTGTAACGCCGTACAGAAGCCTTCCGTCAGCCGCTGCGTAGTAGTAAAAAGGCTTCGTCCCAAACTGGTCGCGCAGACAGAAAAGCTGCTGTTTCTCATCGTCCTGCAGGGCAAAAGCAAACATACCATGCATGTGATTTCCCATATCGCAGCCCCAGGTTCTGTAGGCAGCCGTCAGGATCGCAGATTCCCGCTCCTCCCGTGAAAGCTGTGTGCTGATGTTAAGCTCCCTGCAAAGAGCTTCCCAGTTGCGGATATGTCCCTTATATTCCATTATTCTGACCATTTTTTTCTCTCCTTTTCAAACAAAGTATCACATTTAGAACCCGAAATCAAGGCAATACTGCTGTTTCCCGCTATTCACCCGCAAAATCTCAAACCATACACGGAACAATATACGCCGGTAAAAAAATGTGGTATCATGGACAAGGTAAGTTTCCAAAGCCACATGATTTTTCCGCTCGCGGAAAAAATCATGCGGCCTTGGAAACAGGAAAACACGAGGAAGGAGCGATTTGCGAAGCAAATCAGCGGATTCCGAGTGTTTTCAGGATTGCGGGAGCCGCTTTCAAGCGGCGGAGCAATCCGTCACCTTGTCCGACGTAACTCGGGTCGGAATCCGCGATTTGCGAAGCAAATCAGCGGATTCCGAGTGCTTTCAGGATTGCGAGTGTTTTCAGGGAGTGATCAAAATGTACGATGTAATCATTATCGGCGCCGGCGTCACAGGCTGTGCCGCCGCACGTGAATTATCCCGTTATGAGCTGAACGGCTGCGTCATAGAGAAGAATTATGACGTATGCGAAGGAACTTCGAAGGCAAACAGCGGAATCATACATGCAGGGTATGACGCAAAGCCCGGAAGCATGATGGCTGAAATGAATGTCGAAGGGAACAGCATGATGGATTCTCTGGCGGAAGAACTGGATTTCCCGTTCCGCCGGAATGGTTCTCTCGTTGTGTGCCGGAGAGAAGAAGACAGACCAAAAATCCAGGAGCTTCTGGAACGAGGAAGGAAGAACGGGGTACCGGATCTTCGTATTGTGGAGTTAGAAGAGCTGCGGAAGCTGGAACCGAATATTTCGGATGAAGCGCTTTGCGCGTTGTATGCGCCTACCGCAGGAATCGTATGCCCGATGACAATGACGATCGCATTTGCAGAAAATGCGGCAGAAAACGGCATGAATTTTATGCTGGGAACGGAAGTCCTGGATATACATAAAGAAGACGGCTTTTTTACCGTGGTAACGGACAAAGGCGGTCTGAACGCACGTGCTGTCGTGTCGGCCGCAGGAATATGGGGCGATTTTTTTCACAACAGAATGAACAGCAGAAAGATTCACATTACACCGCGCCGCGGCGAGTATATTCTGCTTGACAAGACATGCGGGGGCCATGTGGCGCATACGATTTTTCCGCTGCCGACCGCTCTTGGAAAGGGCGTCCTTGCAGCACCGACGGTCCACGGCAATCTGCTGATCGGACCGACGGCAGAAGATACGGACGACCGTGAAGGCACGAATGTCCGGGGTGAAGGTCTGGATAAATTAAAGAGCCGTGCGGGAGAAAATGTTAAGGATCTGCCGTTTGACCAGATGATCACATCGTTTGCCGGTCTGCGGGCACATGAAGACGGATATGATTTTCTGATCGGCGAATCGGATGAGAATCCTGGCTTTTTTGAGGCGGCAGGCATTGAATCTCCGGGACTTTCTGCGTCGCCGGCGATCGGACGCAAAATCGCAGAAATGGTAAGCGGCAGGTACGGATTCCGTCTGAAGCAGAATTTCCATTCTGTCAGGAAAGGAATCGTGAAACCGCTTGAAATGTCGGAAGAGGAGCGGCAGGCTTTGATCCTGTCGGATCCGTTGTACGGAAATATTATCTGCCGCTGTAATACGGTGAGCGAAGGCGAGATCCGCGATGCGATCCGGCGGCCGCTTGGAGCCGCTGCGCTGGACGGCGTCAAACGCAGGACGTGGGCCGGAATGGGACGGTGTCAGGCCGGGTTCTGCACGCCGCGTATCATGGATATTCTGGCGGAAAAATACGGCCTGGCTCTTACGGATATTTCGAAGTGCGGTCCGGGCTCACAGCTGGCAGAAGGAAAACTGAAGGATTCGCTGTAAGGAACGGATAAAACGTTTGCAAGGAGATGAAAGAATGTACGATTATGATCTGATCGTGATCGGCGGAGGACCTGCAGGACTGGCCGCGGCGATATCAGCATATGAAAACGGAATAAGTAAGATCCTGATTCTGGAGCGCGACAGGGAACTGGGCGGGATACTGAATCAGTGCATCCATAACGGATTCGGTCTCCATACCTTTAAGGAGGAGCTTACAGGGCCGGAATATGCCGCTCGTTATGTCCGGAAGGTACTTGATCTTGGAATCGAATACAGAACGGATACGATGGTGCTTGATATAACACCCGACAAGACCGTGACGGCGGTGAACAGAAAGAACGGGATCATCAAACTGTCCGCAAAGACGATCATTCTCGCGATGGGATGCCGTGAGAGACCGCGCGGCGCACTCGGAATACCGGGATTCCGGCCGGCCGGAATCTACACGGCCGGAACGGCACAGCGTCTTGTGAATATGGACGGCGTGATGCCGGGGCGTGAAATCGTGATTCTGGGATCCGGCGATATCGGACTGATCATGGCAAGGCGTCTGACACTGGAAGGTGCTTCGGTAAAAGTCGTTGCGGAAATTCTTCCGTATTCCGGGGGCCTGAAGCGAAATATTATCCAGTGCCTTGACGATTTCGGCATCCCGCTTCAGCTGTCTCATACGGTCGTCGATATCAAAGGCAGGAAACGTGTCGAAGGTGTAACGATTGCAGAGGTAGATGACAGACTCAGACCAATTCCGGGGACGGAGAAGGAATACGATTGTGACACACTTCTTCTCTCGGTCGGTCTGATACCGGAAAATGAGCTTTCGAAAAGTGCCGGCGTCGAGCTTTCCCGTGCAACAAAGGGGCCTGTGGTGGACGAAAGTCTTGAAACAAGCGTGCCGGGAGTTTTCGCATGCGGAAATGTGCTTCACGTCCATGACCTTGTGGACAATGTCTCGGAAGAGGCTGCCTACGCGGGAAGGAGTGCGGCGCGGTATGCCGCCGGTGCATCATCAGACGCCAGAAGTCAGAAAGTTGCCGTCAAAGCCGGGCAGCATGTCCGCTATACCGTGCCGTCTTTTGTCGATCCGGAACGAACGGACGAGACCATTACGATCAGGTTCCGCGTGACGGACGTCCTTAAGAACTGCAGCGTCAGGGTGCTTTTTGACGGCGTCCCTGTCAAAACATATAAGAAGCGCGTTGTCGCGCCGGGTGAGATGGAGGAAGTCAAAATCATCAGGGAGGCTTTCCTTGCTTACCACAAGCTTGCAGAAATTACGATCATGATAGAAACGGAGGCATAAGAATGGAAACTCGTCAGCTGACCTGCATAGGATGTCCGATGGGCTGTCAGATCGAAGTCGGGATGCAGGACGGAACGATTCTTTCGGTAAAAGGATTTACCTGTAAAAAGGGCGAAGCGTATGCCAGAAAAGAAGTTACGCATCCGGAACGTATGGTTACAACATCGGTTCCGGTTTCCGGCGGTACGATGCGGATGGTTTCTGTCAGGACGAGCAGAGAAGTGCCGAAGGAAACGGTCCGTGACTGTGTAAAAGCATTAAAAGGCCTTGTTGTGGAGGCACCTGTTCATATCGGCGACGCTGTATCGGATAATGTCGCAGGGACAGGCGTATCGGCCGTAGCGACAAGGAACGTCGAACGAAGAACTGTTTAGTGTAAGAAAGGATGTATTATGAGTTTTAAACTTCATTCAGAGTATCAGCCGACCGGTGACCAGCCGCAGGCGATCGAGAAGCTTGTACAAGGGTTCCGAGAGGGCAACCAGGCGCAGACGCTCCTTGGCGTGACCGGCTCCGGCAAAACCTTTACGATGGCAAATGTCATACAGGAACTGAATAAGCCGACACTTGTCATTGCGCACAATAAGACGCTGGCCGCGCAGCTTTACGGTGAATTCAAAGAATTTTTTCCGGAAAACGCGGTAGAGTATTTTGTGTCGTATTACGATTATTATCAGCCGGAAGCGTATGTGCCTTCCTCCGATACGTATATCGCAAAAGATTCTTCCATGAATGAAGAGATCGATAAGCTGCGTCATTCTGCGACAGCGGCTCTTTCGGAGCGCAGTGACGTGATCATTGTTTCGAGTGTTTCCTGCATTTACGGACTCGGAAGCCCGATCGACTACAAGAGCATGGTGATTTCACTCCGCCCGGGAATGGTAAAGGACAGAGATGAGATCATCCACCGTCTGATCGATATCCAGTATGACCGGAACGACATGGATTTTCACCGCGGCACGTTCCGGGTGCACGGAGATGTACTCGATATTTTTCCGGCATATTCCGGAAGCACTGCTTTCCGCGTCGAATTTTTCGGCGACGAGATCGACCGGATACTGGAAGTTGATGTAACGACCATGCATATCAAGGATGAAGTCCAGCATGCCGCTATTTTTCCTGCTTCTCATTACGTTGTGACGAAGGAAAAGATGGAACGCGCCATCGGAACGATCCAGGAGGAGCTTACGGAACGGGTACGCTTTTTCCAGCAGTCGGACAAGCTTCTGGAAGCACAGCGTATTGAAGAACGGACAGAATTTGACATTGAAATGATCCGGGAAACGGGCTTCTGCTCCGGTATTGAGAATTACTCCCGTCATCTGACGGGTGCCCTGCCGGGCCAGGCTCCGCAGACACTGATCGATTATTTTCCGGATGATTTTCTGATGATCATCGACGAGTCACATAAGACGGTGCCTCAGATCGGCGGAATGTACAACGGGGATCAGTCCCGGAAGTCGACGCTCGTCAATTACGGGTTCCGTCTGCCGTCAGCCAAGGACAACCGGCCGCTCAGCTTTTCCGAATTCGAATCGAAAATCGATCAGATCCTTTTTGTCTCGGCCACACCGGGCGAGTACGAAGCGGAGCATGAGCTCCTGCGAGCCGAGCAGGTCATCCGGCCGACAGGTCTGCTTGATCCGGAGGTCACGGTCAGGCCGGTCACCGGTCAGATCGATGATCTTATCAGTGAAGTGAACAAGGAAACGGCTGCACATCATAAGGTTTTGATCACGACGCTTACGAAACGAATGGCGGAAGATTTGACGGATTACCTAAGGGAAGCAGGCATTCGCGTGCGGTATCTGCATTCGGACATCGATACGCTTGAACGAACGGAAATCATCCGCGATATGCGGCTGGATGTGTTTGATGTTCTTGTCGGCATCAATCTTCTGCGGGAAGGTCTCGATATTCCGGAAATAACGCTTGTCGCGATCCTCGACGCCGACAAGGAGGGCTTTCTGCGCTCCGGAACGGCACTGATCCAGACGATCGGACGTGCTGCGCGCAATTCGGAAGGACATGTCATTATGTATGCCGATCATATGACGGATTCGATGAAGCTGGCGATCGACGAGACGAACCGGCGCCGTAAGATTCAGGAAGCATATAATAAAGAGCATCTCATTACGCCGACGACGATTCAGAAGGCGGTCCGTGATCTGATCAGCATTTCAAAAGAGGTTGCGCAAAGCCAGGCAACGCTGGAGAAGGATCCGGAGTCTATGAGTGAGGAAGAACTTGCGGCACTTGCCGGAAAAGTAGAAAAGCAGATGCGCAAAGCGGCAGCAGAGCTTGATTTTGAGACGGCCGCAGAACTGCGTGACCAGCTGCTTGAACTGAAAAAGCAGTTGATCGATGTTACTGGAGGAAAATAATCATGCCGGATGATAAAAAATATATTAAAATCAGAGGAGCCAACGAGCATAATCTGAAAAATGTCAATTTGGATATTCCGCGCAATGAGCTGGTCGTACTGACGGGACTTTCCGGGTCAGGCAAATCATCTCTGGCGTTTGATACGATCTATGCGGAAGGGCAGCGGCGCTATATGGAATCGCTGTCTTCTTACGCGCGTCAGTTTCTCGGACAGATGGAGAAACCGGACGTCGAAAGCATCGAGGGACTGCCTCCCGCGATTTCGATCGATCAGAAAACATCGAACAGAAATCCGCGTTCTACCGTGGGGACGGTTACGGAGATATACGATTATTTCAGACTGCTTTATGCCAGAATCGGAATCCCGCACTGCCCTTCCTGCGGGCGGGAGATTAAAAGACAGACGGTTGATCAGATGGTGGATCAGATCATGGAGCTGCCGGAGAATTCCAGAATACAGCTGCTGGCTCCTGTCGTAAGGGGACGAAAGGGTACGCATGCAAAACTGCTCGGACATATTTCACGCAGCGGCTATGTGCGTGCCAGGATCGACGGCAGTCTTTATGAGCTTACGGAAGAAATCATACTGGATAAAAATATCAAGCATACGATCGAAGTGATCGTAGACCGGCTGATCGTACGGCCCGGAATCGAAAAGCGTCTTACCGATTCCGTCGAAAATGTGCTGAAGCTTTCGGACGGCCTGATGGAGGTCGATACGGGAGACGGAAACATGCTGAATTTCAGCCAGCATTTCGCGTGCCCGGACTGCGGCATCAGCATCGATGAGATCGAGCCGCGGAGTTTTTCTTTTAATAACCCGTTCGGTGCGTGTCCGGAGTGTTTCGGACTTGGATATAAGATGGAATTTGACGAGGATCTGATCATCCCGGACAAGGACCTGAGCATAGACGAGGGGGCTATCATTGTGCCCGGCTGGCAGTCCAGTACGGATAAGGGAAGCTTTACAAGAGCGATTCTGGAAGCACTTGCAAAGGAATATAAGTTCAGTTTAAGCACGCCTTTCGCGGAACTCGATGAACGAGCACGCCGCGTTCTGATCCATGGGACAGACGGAAAAGAAGTTATGGTTCATTATGTTGGTCAGCGTGGAGAGGGGAAGTACCATGTGGCGTTTGAAGGCATCATACGGAATGTGGAACGCCGGTACCGTGAGACTTCTTCTGATTCGGCAAAGCAGGAATATGAGTCTTTCATGCGGATCACACCGTGCAGTGCATGTCACGGGCAGCGTCTGAAGCCTGCCGCGCTTGCCGTTACGGTGGCCGGCAAGAATATTTATGAGATCACAAATATGCCGGTGTCGAAGCTTCAGCATTTTATCGATCATATGCATCTGACGAAGCAGCAGTCACTGATCGGACACCAGGTGCTAAAGGAAATCACGGCAAGAGTCGGATTTCTGATGGATGTCGGCCTTGATTACCTGACGCTTGCGCGGGCGGCCGCGACGCTTTCAGGCGGTGAGGCACAGAGGATCCGGCTTGCGACACAGATCGGCTCGGGACTTGTCGGTGTCGCTTATATTCTGGACGAACCGAGTATCGGTCTGCATCAGCGTGACAACGGAAAACTTCTCGCAACGCTGAAGCATCTGCGGGATCTGGGAAATTCGGTGCTTGTCGTGGAGCACGACGAGGAGACAATGCGCGCTGCCGACTGTATCATCGATATCGGCCCCGGCGCAGGTGAGCACGGCGGCGAGGTCATCGCGGTCGGAACGGCAGATGATATCATGGCGAATCCGCGTTCGATCACGGGTGATTACTTAAGCGGCCGGTCAAGTATCCCGATTCCGGCTTCGCGCAGAAAGATGTCAGGCTGGCTGAAAATAAAAGGCGCTTCGGAAAATAATCTGAAGCATATCGATGTGAAGATACCGCTTGGCGTCATGACGTGTATTACGGGTGTTTCCGGATCGGGAAAGAGCTCGCTTGTGAACGAGATCCTTTATAAATACCTGGCTAAAAAGCTGAATCATGCCCATACGATACCTGGAAAATTTGATGCGATCGAAGGAATCGACCAGCTTGACAAAGTGATCGATATCGATCAGTCTCCGATCGGCCGGACGCCGCGTTCGAATCCGGCAACGTATACCGGTGTTTTCGACATGATCCGGGAACTTTTTGCCGCAACGCCGGACGCGAAGGAGAGAGGATACAACAAAGGCCGCTTCAGCTTTAATATTAAAGGCGGCCGGTGTGAAGCCTGCAGCGGTGACGGGATCCTGAAGATCGAGATGCATTTTCTCCCGGATGTATACGTACCGTGTGAGGTATGCAAGGGCAAACGGTATAACCGGGAAACGCTGGAAGTGAAATATAAGGACAAAAGCATCTATGACGTGCTGAACATGACGGTCGAGGAGGCGCTCTCGTTCTTTGACGCGATCCCTTCCATCCGGCGAAAACTGGAAACCTTATATGACGTCGGACTTTCCTACGTCAGGCTGGGACAGCCGTCGACGGAGCTGTCAGGCGGAGAAGCGCAGCGGATCAAGCTGGCCTCGGAACTCAGCCGCCGCAGCACGGGAAGAACGATTTACATACTCGACGAACCGACGACAGGACTTCATTTCGCCGACGTCCAGAAGCTGACAGAAATTCTTTCACGGCTGACGGAGGGCGGAAATACCGTGCTTGTGATCGAGCATAATCTGGATGTGATCAAGACAGCGGATTATATCATTGATCTGGGACCGGAAGGCGGCGACCGAGGAGGTACCGTTGTGGCGTACGGGACGCCGGAGAAGGTGGCATTGTCCGAAAAATCCTATACGGGAGAGTATCTGCGGCCAATTCTCGAAAAATGTAAAAAAATGTAATCTGTGCCTGCCGGCGCAGGCTTTTCCCACGGATATCATTTAGCAAATATTAAGAAATTATACCTTTTCAATCATAGGTGTTTCGTATATAATGATAGTGTACATAAAGGCACACAGATATAATATGTGATCTGATGCACATAGGACAGATGAAGGGATCTGTCATGATCTGCAGGCCGTTGTATGATAGAGAGGAGTCGTTTTATGTCAACAGATATTGGAATCGATCTGGGCACCGCAAGTGTCCTTGTATATGTGAAAGGGAAGGGCGTTGTGCTGAAGGAACCTTCCGTAGTTGCGTTTGACCGGGATACGAATGAGATCAAGGCGATCGGGGAAGAGGCCCGGCTGATGCTTGGCCGTACGCCCGGCAATATCGTGGCGGTCCGTCCGTTAAGGCAGGGCGTTATATCGGATTATACCGTAACCGAGAAGATGATGAAGTATTTTATCCAGAAATCTCTTGGCCGGCGAATGTTTCGGAAACCATGCATCAGCGTTTGCGTGCCGAGCGGTGTAACAGAAGTGGAGAAGAAGGCTGTGGAGGAAGCGGCGTATGCCGCGGGAGCCCGTGATGTGAAGCTGATCGAGGAGCCGGTCGCGGCGGCTATCGGCGCCGGAATCGATATTTCGCGTCCGTGCGGCAATATGATCGTGGATATCGGCGGAGGAACGTGTGATATCGCCGTTATTTCTCTGGGCGGCACGGTTGTGAATACGTCGATCAAGATCGCCGGCGATGATTTCGATGAAGCGATCGTTCGTTATATGCGCAAGAAGCATAATCTGCTGATCGGTGAGCGGACGGCGGAAGATATCAAGATCAAGATCGGTACGTGCTATGCGTCGGAAGATGTTACAACGATGGAAATCCGCGGAAGGAATCTTGTCACCGGACTTCCGAAGACGGTGACCGTAACTTCGGAAGAGACTCTGGAAGCGCTGCGGGAGCCGACGGCTCAGATTGTCGAGGCAGTCATGAGTGTACTCGAGAGAACACCTCCGGAATTATCTTCCGATATACTGGAGCGAGGTATTGTTCTCACAGGAGGCGGATCCCTGCTTCGGGGCATGGAACAGCTGATCGAGGAGAAGACGGGAATCAATACGATGACGGCGGACGATCCCATGACGGCAGTTGCCATCGGAACAGGCCAGTATGTTGAATTCCTGAGTACTCACAAGGATTTTTAAACAGAAGCTGCCTTCGGCAAAGGCAGCTTTTTATTACCGCAGCATTTTTTGGCGGTACAGGTTTTACGGAGGCATTGCGTGGATACGGTTTCTGGATATGTGGATCATATCGTATATCGAAATGAGGATAATGGCTATACCGTTCTGAGTCTGTCATGTGAAGAATATGAAGAAATGACATGTGTCGGCAGTCTTGGCCCGGTAAGTGAAGGAGAGTATCTGGAAATGTCCGGGGAGTTCGTGGAGCATCCGGTTTACGGCCCGCAGCTGAAGGTCTCCTCCTATTCGGTCAGGGAGCCGGAGGATGTCGTTTCCATCGAACGGTATCTTGGATCAGGTGCAGTCCGCGGAATCGGAAAGAAGCTGGCATCAGCGATCGTTCAGCTGTTCGGGGATGATACGTTTCGCATTATCGAAGAAGAGCCGGAACGGCTTGCCGAAGTAAAGGGCATCAGCCTCAGCAAGGCACAGGATATTTCATTGCAGATCGATGAGAAGAAGGGTATGCGGAATGCCATGATTTTTCTGCAGAAATACGGAATATCGATGGCACTTTCTGTTAAGATATATGAACATTACGGTACAGATCTTTACAGCGTTATCAAGGAGAACCCATACAGGCTGGCGGATGATATAGACGGAGTCGGGTTCCGCGTTGCTGATGAAATCGCATCGAGGTCGGGAATCAGGACAGATTCGGAATTCCGTATCCGCAGCGGGCTGCTTTATACTCTGATGCAGGCAGCCGCCGAGGGTCATGTCTATCTGCCCCGCAGGCTGCTCCTTTACAGAACAGGAGAAATGCTTGGATTACCGCAGGAAGAACTTGATAAATTTGTTATGGATCTGGCCGTTGACCGTAAGGTAGTACTGCGCGAAATCAAGACCGGCCAGGATGACAATGACAGTGACAGCTGTGCCGTTTATTCTTCGTCTTTTTATTATATGGAACGAAACACCGCAGAAATGCTGCATGCGCTGAACGTGAAGTACAATGTCCGGGAAGCGGAATTGTCGCGGCGGATCCGGCGGATCGAGAAGGAAGAGCAGATAACACTGGATGATCTGCAGCGTACGGCCGTTGCCGAGACGGTGCGGAACGGACTGCTTGTTATAACCGGCGGGCCCGGTACAGGGAAGACTACGACGATCAATACGATCATCCGGTATTTTAATGAAGACGGATGTGATATCCGTCTGGCGGCCCCGACAGGCAGGGCTGCGCGGCGCATGACGGAGGCTACCGGATATGAGGCACAGACGATTCACCGGCTTCTGGAAGTGAATGCGGGGATCACCGGATACGGAAGCGGCAGCTTCGACAGGAACGAACAAAACCCGCTGGAGTGTGACGTTGTGATCATCGATGAGATGTCGATGGTTGATATCTGGCTTATGAACGCGCTGCTTTCGGCACTGACGGCCGGAACGCGTCTGATCCTTGTGGGGGACACGAGCCAGCTGCCGTCGGTAGGACCTGGCAGTGTGCTGAAGGATATCGTTGCTTCGCATGCTTTCAATGTCGTTATGCTGACGAAGATTTTCAGACAGGCGGCGCTGAGTGATATCATTCTTAATGCGCATCGGATCAATAACGGAGAACCGGTCGATCTGAGCAATGACAGCAAGGATTTCTTTTTCCTGAAACGGAGTGATCCGAACAGGATCATCAGCAACATGATTACACTGATCCAGGATAAGCTGCCGGGGTATATCGAAGCAGATCAGTCGGAAATACAGGTGATTACGCCGACACGGAAGGGTCCGCTTGGTGTTGAGCGGCTGAACAGGATCCTGCAGCAGTATTTGAATCCGCCTGATGATGCCAAGGATGAGAAGCTGGCCGGTGATGTGCTTTTTCGCACCGGCGACAAGGTAATGCAGATACGGAATGACTATCAGCTGGTATGGAATGTGCGCGGCAGGAGCGGGGTTGTGACAGCTCACGGACTCGGAGTTTTCAACGGGGATACAGGTGTTATTACGCGGATCAGTACCTTTGACGAGACGGTTACCGTGATGTTCGACGAGAACAAGGAAGTGGAGTATACGTTCGCTTCTCTGGATGAGCTCGATCTTGCATATGCCATTACAGTCCATAAGTCACAGGGCAGTGAGTATCCGGCCGTGATCCTTCCTCTCCTGAACGGCCCTCAGATGCTTTTTAACAGGAATTTGCTGTATACGGCGGTTACGCGTGCGCGCAGATGTGTTACGATCCTCGGAAGCGAAGATACAGTCAATGAAATGATCCGCAATACGAGGGAGCAGAAAAGGTACACGGGCCTTGCAGAATGTATCCGTGAGACCGGAGAGCTGGGCGGCTGATCCGGCAGGAGAGATGTAGTTTGATCAGGTATGGAATGGAATGAATGCAGATTGCTCGATGTGATTTATCCGCGCCGCTGTGCGGTGTGCGGAAAGGCGCTCGGCTTCGGGGAAAAGTTTGTCCATGAAGAATGCCGCGGCAGGCTTGTTTATATCCGGGAACCGCGCTGCAGGCTTTGCGGGAGGCAGCTTCCGGACGGGAGCAGAGAGGAATACTGCAGTGACTGCAGAAGACACAGGATCGCTTGCAGGGAAGGAAGGGCGGTATGGCTTCATGATGAATGCATGAAGCAGTCGCTTTTTGAATTTAAATATGCCGGCCGCAGAGAATACGGGAAGTTTTACGCTTCGGAGATGGCTGAGCGTTTCGGACGTGACGTCGGCAGATGGCAGATCGATGCGGTCGTTCCTGTACCGATCCACCGGGACAGAATGAAGAAACGGGGCTATAACCAGTCGGAAGTGCTGGGAAGCTGTCTTGCCGGTCTGCTGGGACTGAACATCCGGTCAGATCTCCTTGTCCGGTGCGAAGCTACATCCGCCCAGAAGGATCTTGGGCCTGCCATGCGGAGGTGGAATCTGGCACATGCGTTTTTCTGCACCGGAAATGCGGTTCCGGCGAGGATCCTTCTGATCGACGATATTTATACGACAGGGAGCACCGTGCACAGATGCGCGGAAGCATTGAAATCAGCCGGAGCCAGTGATGTATTCTTCCTGACCGTTTCCGTTGGCGGCGGTGCTTGATTCTGGATTTGTCCTATGGTATACTTGTTGTTGTTCAGGTTCATTCAGGAAAGGATATCGATGGTTTATGCTGAGCGAAGATCGTATCAAAATCATGACGGATCTGGCTTTTTTTGAGCAGGGAAGCGGAAGCAGGAAACTGAAGATAAGCAGCTACTACCGTCGGGATTATGTGGGTATCCATATGATCTCCACGGCTTTATGGGTCGTCCTCGGTTATATTCTTCTGCTCGTGATCGGCGGAGCCATGTTTATAACACAGATTTTAGGGGTATTGACCGTAACCAATATCGTAAGGTTCATTGTTTTGATTATCGCCGGTTTTGCGGTGCTCCTGACGGCGTATCTGATCATGGCATATACGCACTATTCCAGGAAACACCGTATCGCGCGCCGTGATGTGAAGAAGTATTATGCGGAGCTTCGCAGTCTTGAGAAACTGTATGAACAGGAAGACAGAGCAGAAGCGGCAGCCGGAAATTTGGAGGGAGATCAATAAATGAAAACGTTACTCGTTTTTCGCGAGCGTCTTAAGAAGTTCTATGCCCAGAATTCCATGTTTATTGACAAGGCTTTCCAGTTTGTCCTTGCTCTCGTTGTATTTACGGCCATCAGCAACAGTCTTGGGTTTATGAAATCTCTGACGAATCCGATCTTGCTTGCTGGCCTTTCCGTTATCTGCATGTTTCTTCCGATCAACGGCACGGTGCTTTTTGCGGCGGCGCTTATTCTGATCCAGCTTTATAAGCTTTCTATCGAGGTCATGGCTGTGACGGCAGCGATCATGCTCGTTATGTTTATCCTCTATTTCCGTTTTGTCCCCAAGCAGGCGATCGTCCTGCTCCTGACACCGCTTGCGTGCGCGCTTAAAATACCGTACATCATGCCGGTGGCGCTCGGACTCACCGCCACACCGCTTTCCATGGTATCGGTCGGATGCGGCGTCATGATTTACTATATTATCCATTATGTGACTGTGTACGCGGCAGGTGTTTCGACCGCTGATGAAGCGGATGCCGTGTCGAGAGTCAGTTATTTTGTGCAGAATGTGCTTCAGAATAAGCAGATGATCTTGATGATCATTGCGTTTGCGATTGTCATTACGGTCGTTTACGCGATCAGAAGGCAGTCTTTTGATCATTCCTGGGATTTTGCCATTGCAGCAGGTCTTTTGCTTGACTTTGTCGTTTTTGTCATCGGAAATATTGCATTCGACGTTAAGATCGATTACGGGATGCTGATCCTCGGCAGTATTTTGTCGCTTATTCTTTCACTGATCCTGGAACTGTTTCTGTTTACGGTTGACTATTCGCGGACGAAATCGGTCCAGTATGAGGATGACGAATACTATTACTACGTTAAGGCTGTTCCGAAAGTATCCATGTCGGTTCCCGAGAAGACAGTGAAGAGAATCAATCACGGACGCGGATCCCAGCATTTTGAACGGCCGCTTCCGGAAGAAGAGGAAGAGGATATCGATCGTGAAATACGGAAGAAAGCAGGCAGATAGAGAACATTTCAGGGAGGGCAATGAAGCATGACGAATCTTTCCGCTTTTGCAGAGAAATATCTGTATTGGCTTTCCATGCCCGATATTAAGGTGACGGATATTGTGGAGATTCTGATCATTGCTTTTCTTGTGTATGAAATTCTGGCCTGGATCAAGAATACGAGAGCATGGATGCTTCTCCGCGGAATCATTATTATCACGATTTTCATTTTCATCGCATGGCTGTTTCATATGAATGCGATCCTCTGGCTTGTCCAGAAATCAGTCAGTATTCTGATCATCATGGTGATCATAGTGTTTCAGCCTGAACTGCGGAGAGCACTTGAGAAGCTCGGCGAGAAGAATTTTCTGGCAAGTCTGCTGGGCGTCAACGATACCGGTGCGGACGGGCGTTTTACCGACCGTGTGGCGAATGAAATCATTCGTGCATGCTTCGAGATGGGCAAGGAACGAACGGGGGCGCTGATCGTTGTCGAACAGAATATCAGACTGCGTGAGTATGAACGTACCGGCATTATGATGGATTCACTGGTGTCGAGCCAGCTTCTGCTGAATATTTTCGAACATAACACACCGCTTCACGACGGTGCAATTATTGTAAGAGGCAACCGGATCGTAGCAGCCACCTGCTATCTGCCTCTTTCTGATAACCGGGAACTGGGCAAGGAACTTGGAACACGCCACCGTGCCGCGCTTGGCATGAGTGAAGTCAGTGACGCACTGATCATTGTCGTTTCCGAAGAAACCGGGTTTGTATCCTATGCGTTTGAGGGGAAGCTGATCCGGAACATCAATGCGGATGAACTTCGGCGTCAGCTGGCTTATATTCAGAACAAGCCGGCAGACAGACACGGCTTCTGGCACTGGAAGAAGGGGAGTGAGAAGCATGCGGAATCGTCTGACCAATAACATTGGTCTTAAAGTGATAGCACTCGTTTTTGCATTTCTTCTCTGGCTGGCGATCGTAAATGTGGATGATCCGGTGGATACGAAACAGTATTCCGGCGTGACCGTGAAGGCACAGAACGAATCGCTGATTACAAATGACGGGAAGATATACCAGGTCCTTGATAATACGAATATTGTTACCGTTACGGTCAAAGCAAAGCGTTCCGTTCTTAAGAATATTGACCGCAGCGATATTTCCGCATCGGCGGACATTAAGAATCTTCAGCTGGATTCCATGGTTCCGATCACAGTAACGATCCCGTCTTTTGAAGGCCGTTATGAAGAGGCCAGAGCGAATCCGCTGAATATGAGAATCTCGATAGAAGACAATGAGAGTGTGAAGCTTCCTGTCACAGTAGCTACGACGGGAACGCCGCGTGACGGATATTTTGTGGAATCTACGTCCGTATCGCCGGACAATATTACGGTGAGCGGTCCGAAATCAAAGGTCGAAAGCATTTCGGCAGCGGTCGTTACCATTGATGTGTCCGGGCTTTCTGCGGATGCTTCCGTGACGGGCAATATTTTGTTCTATGATGCTCAGAATAATGTGATCGATGATTCCCTGCTGACAACGAACGTAGGGGATGACGGGGTTACGGTATCCGTATCTGTGCTGCAGACGAAATCGGTGCCTGTCAAGGCTTCTACGTATGGGGAGCCGGCTTCCGGATACAATCTTGTCTCGATATCGTGTGAGCCGGACACGCTGGAACTTGTCGGAAGCAGAAAAATGCTGGATTCTATTGATTCCATTGTGATTCCGGGCAACCTGATCGATATCACAAACGCGACAAGCACAGTTGAGAGTGTTGTCAATATTAAAGATTACCTGCCGGCGGGAATTTCTACGGCAGACGAGAAATCCGGCAAAATTCTGGTAACTGCGGTGATCGAATCGTATGGCTCCAAGACGGTCAATTATCCGGTCGGTTCCATACAAGTGCTCAACGCACCGGACGGATACAAGCTGACATATCAGAACACGACTGATTTGAATCTGAAGTTCCAGGGCGCTGAGGAGAATCTGTCGTCTCTGTCAGCGTCATCTCTGCAGGTTACGATCGATCTCAGGAACATTACGGAAGCCGGTACCTATGAACAGACAGTTACGGTCGTACCGCCCTCAGGCTGCACGCTGACTGATAGTGTAAAGGTTACGGTCGTACTTACGAAAGAATAAAGCATGCAGGTGTTGACCTGCAGGAGGGAGTTTTGAATCATGGTCAGACAGCTGGTTACGATCAAGAACCCGACCGGACTGCACTTGAACCCGGCAGGAGTTCTTTGCAGGGAAGCGATCAAGTACTCCTGCGAAATATCTTTTCAGTTTAAAAATACGACAGCAAATGTCAAGAGTGTGCTTGGCGTGCTGGGTGCCTGTGTAAAATGCGGCGATGAGATCGAATTGATCTGCGAAGGAGAAGATGAAGAGGAAGCTCTGCGTCATCTAACCGAAACGATTGAAAGCGGGCTGGGAGAATAGCCCATGAAGACTCTTCTTAAGAGTACGAAAGCACAGCTTATTATTTTCTTCTGCTGTTATGCATTGAGCTATTCCATGTCACGGTGCGGACTTTATTTCGGATCCGGGATACCGCTTGCTGTTCTGGCAGTATATCTGTACGGAGTCAGTTATTTTGTATCCAGGAATTTGATCGATTTCCGGGCATTATTCTCGTTATCATGGATCGGCGGGCAGAGTCTGTCATGCCTGAAGCTGAGTCATCTCCAGAGCGACTGGTCTCCGGTTACATGGCTTTGTTTTATTCTGGCATATCTTTGCTTCTGGTTTGGGCTGGAATGCAAATGGTTCGGAAAGAGCACAACGGGCTCGAAACGAAGTGAACTGAATGCGGATGAACTTACCAGGCACAGACTGCTGGTCTGCATCACTGTTACGACGGCCGTATCAGCGGCTGCTTTCCTGACAGAAGCGTTCTATCTTAAATTTATCCCGATTTTATCGGACAAGCCCCATGCATATTCTTATTTTCATATTCCCGGAGTGCATTATTTTACAGTCTGCTTTATTTTTGTACCTGCGCTTGTGCTGATGTACTATAAGCTCTGCGATGACAGGAATGTTAAGCCGGCAGGAGTCGTATGGCTGTGCGCTGCGGTATCGATCGTGATTCCTATTCTCTGCGTTTCCAGATCACATTTGATCTTTACTTTTCTTCTGGCCGTTACCGTATACTTGTATCTGTCAAAGAATATACGTCTCCGGTATATTGTGCTGATTATTGCGATCCTGATACCGGCGTGTGTTGTCCTGACCTTTTTCAGACATCATGCTGCTTCTTATCTGAACAGTGTTTTTGATATGAAGAACCCGGATATACCGATTTTCATTACACAGCCGTATATCTATATCAGCAACAATTATGATAATTTCAACTGTCTGGTCGAGGGTCTGCCGCATCATACATGGGGACTCCGCATGCTCTTCCCGTTTTTTGCTTTTACCGGTCTGAAATTCCGATTTGAGCAGCTGGTATCGATGCCGATTTATACGACAAAGCAAGAGCTTACCACGCTAACGATGTTTTACGATGCCTATTATGATTTCGGGATTGCCGGGATCGGTTTATTCGCATGGCTTCTGGGATATGTCTGCAGGAGACTGCGCAGAATATCCGAACAGTACAGAAATCCGATCACCGTTCTTCTGTACGGCCAGATCGCGATATATCTGCTGCTGTCGTTCTTTTCGACATGGTTCAGCAATCCGACGACATGGTTCTGGCTGATCGTTACCGCCGCCATGTATCGATATGTAAAGCGCGGATTTGACGGGAAACAGATTCCCGGGAACGACGAAACTTGAAATTGTGCTTTTCTTTTCAGATTTCACTTGACGGAATGCATATTAGTGGGATAATTATGAAGATAAGGAGAAGAGGAAACCTGATATGAAGAAATGCAAAGCACTGCTGACAAAAAGAAACATCAGAGTTCTGTACCTGGTGCTGCTTTTTGTATTCTTGTTTATGTGGGCCTTTGTCCAGAAACTGAGTGTTTCACCTGACGAAGGAATGCGCTACCAGATTTCACTGTTTATCTATCATCACGGTACGCTGCCTGTCGGGTACGATCCTGAGATCCTTAACGTCTTATGGGGAAACTCTTATGGGTTCAATCCGATTACTCCATATATAATCGGCGGAATTTTCATGAAAATCACCGCTGTCTTTTCGACAGACGAATTTGTACTTCTTATGGCAGCCAGAATGCCGAGTATCCTGTTCGGTGTTGCAAATGCATTCGTAGTTATGAAGCTTGCCGACAGACTCTTTCCGGATCAGGACTGTTACCAGTGGCTGCTGGTCACAATTTCATCCCTTCTGCCGGAAGCTGTATTTATCTGCAGTTACGTCAATACTGATTCAATGGCATTGTTCGCAACGTCGCTGACGGTTTACATGTGGGTTATGGGGATACAGTCACGATGGAAATACAGATATTGTGTCGGACTGGGAGTCGCATTGTCCTGCTGTCTGCTTTCATACTATAATACATACGGATTTCTCCTGACATCGCTCGTTATCTTTCTGGTGACGAGTCTGCGCAGGGACGGGACGGTTCCCTTCCGGACAAGAGCCGGCATTACAGCCAAAAAGGCACTTATCGTAATCTGTGTGATTGCGGCTCTTGCAGGCTGGTGGTTTGTCAGAAATTATATGCTGTATGACGGTGATTTTCTGGGGCTCGATGCATGCAACAGATGTGCGGAGCTTTATGCAAAAGAAGATTATAAGCCGTCCAACAAGCTGTCGCTGATGCAAAAGGGCATCACGGTCGAAGAAATGTTTAAACAGTATCACTGGCTGCGAACATCTCTCGTCAGTTTTATAGCGGCCTTCGGGTATATGACGATCTTCGTTGCCCACTGGCTGAATAATCTTGCAAGATTCATACTGCGTGCGGGATTAATCGGACTCATTCTGATCCTGAGGCCGTCTGAAAGGAAAGAACTCATACGGCAGCAATGGAATAAGCTTATTCTGATGATAACGATGGCCGTATCCGTTCTCCTGACAGCGGGCATCAGCTTCTATTATTCCTATACCGCTGATTTCCAGCCGCAGGGAAGATACATGCTGCCGATGCTGACGTGTCTTGCGGCACTTGTAACGTACGGATATCATCAATGGTTCTCACTGCCGAAGTGGAACGGAAGGAAAATTGAAAAAATTGTGATTGCAGGTGTCAGCTGTTTCTTTGCAGTGCTGGCGCTCATCAGTTACTTTGTCTATTTCCTGCCTGTGAATATCGGCTGAGCGGCAGCAGGACGGCGGGCTATCGCTTTTCTTTGCGGTGTCTGCCGCTGTTCATGCTTACCATAAGCTTATATATCAGTGATTTGTCTTCTTTGCTGAGTTTCCGGGACTCATTCAGAATGTCCTGTGCAGTCTTGTCAGTATTCAGATAATCTGCCAGCTCTTTCATAACGGGATCATATGCTCCGGCCGAATCGCTGCATATGTTAACAGCACGTCTGTCATTGAACAGATCCGAACGGCTGATATTAAAATAGCTGCATATCTGATCGATCTTATTCATGCGGGGCAGCTTGTTGCCCTTGCACCAGTAAGAAATCGTTGCCTGCGAAACATTCATATAATCGGCAAAGTCCTGCTGGTCCTTACCGCTCTCAGCCAGATAACTTGAAATATTCCTGGCAATGATTTTGTCGATATCTTCTTCTCGCATAAGCTCATCTCCTCAATCTGATTATACAATAGAAGTTATGATACTTCAATAGAAAACGGGATAATATAACTTTATGTTGACAGATAACAATAGGTTATGTATTATGGTAAGAGGAGGTGGTACCGGATGGCACAGTATAAGATCAGTATGGCAGCGGCCCGGGTAAATGCAAATTTGACGCAGGAAGATGTGGCGAAGGCCATGAAACTCAATAAGAGTACGATCATAAGCTGGGAAAGGGGGCGAATAACACCAAAGCCCGCGCAATTTCGCATGTACTGCGAAATCGTCGGAGCGCCCGAGGACATCATAATTTTACCGAAGAAATAACCTTTAGTTAACAAATCCGGAGAACAGAAATGATATTTGAAACCAGGGAAGCTGCAATCGAACGAATTGAATATATACTTAAGAATTACACGAGGCTGCGCGATCATTATTTTCGCAAAATGCAGTATTATAAGAATGCCTTGAACGATTTCGGAGAATTCGCGGACGCAGCAGGCAATCCCGGGAGCAGGGCCGATGACAGCCGGACCGATAACAGAAGGATCGACGGAAGCAGGATCGATGAGAGCAGAATCGACGGCAGCGGTCGCTTTGTACAGCTTATGCGGACACTTGCTGTCGACTGGTGCTTTACGGAAGCAGTCTGGCATGCCGGTGAAGAACTGACGGAGCCGGATGAGTATGAGATATTCTGCAGTCTGTATATAAATCGCTTTTCCTGGTGTCAGATCCAGATTGACACAGGGAGAAATCCAAATACCATCAACAGGATCCGAAGAAAGGCAGTACGGAGTATATTAAGGATGCTCGGCGAGTGCGGAATCGTTCATATCCGAGGACAGAGCAGCGAATCATGATCCTAAGCGCTGTTTACAGGCAGGAAGAGAGAAGTTTCATCTTTCTGCTTTTTTGTTGCCTGAAATTCCGGAGTATAAGCCGGCAGTCAATCGGCCGCGATGGGATGCGTAAGCAATGTAAGCAGAGTAAGTGAGAAAAGAAGAGAATAGATGATATACTTATGCAGACAGGCAATATGTGACAATGCGGTCGGCCGTTACTAAGCCTAAACAATAAAAAACCGGAGGTAATTATGACAAAGGCAGCGATTATTTTTTCGGCGGCGGCAATGATCATGGTATTGCTATGCGGCTCCCGTGTTCATGCGGCGGGAGAAGAGGATACCGTAACAGACAGCGGCAGGTATGCAGGTGCGGCAGCGATCGCATATATACCGCTCGAAGAGGGCGGAAGTATGAAGCTCGAGGTCGGGGAAGAACTTTTTTATCCGGAGGAGCTCGGCAGCTACAGCACGAATTATTTTACACTGAACGGCAATACGGCATATTGTCTTGAAAGTGCGCTTGGTACACCGGCTTCGGGCGATTATGCGCAGGAAATCCTCGATAACGAAATGATCCGGAAGGGACTTTATTATGGGATGGGAGGCCCGGGGGAACTTCAGCTTTTCAGCGAGAGCCAGATCGAAAATCGATCGGCATATATTCTGACTCATATCGCACTCAGTTACTTCTATTGCGGCGACGCAGCATTTGCGGGCTGTACCGTGGAATCTCTTGAGAACTGCGGGGTCTGGTATGTGATCCGCTGGATCGAGAATGCGCCGCCTGTACCGGAGGCAGGTATCAGCTTCTCGCCGTCCGTGTCAGAGGCACATGATACCGGAGACGGACAGATGACAGATATCATAACGCTGAACGGAGATGCGGGAAACGCAGTTTCATTTCAAATACCGGCTGAAGTAACATTTCACAATGAGAATACCGGAGATGAACAGAAGGGCGGAACGGTAAAGATTGACGGCGGAACGAAATTCCGTCTGACAGCGTCATCTGATTATGCCGGTATAGTCGACTCAGGCCCGCTGCGGGGTTCGATGACGAATACCTGGAGGGCAGTCATGGTACGGACGGGAGACAGTACTCAGGCAGTCGGTTCGCTTGGCGTTGCATCCGATACCGCTGCGCCTTCTTCTTTCCGGGCAGTTTGGAAGCGTGTAGTAGGATTCGGGAAGACAGATGCGGAAAGCAGTGCTGCTGTTTCGGGTGCTTCTTTTCAAATACTGGACAGCAGCGGCGCGGTTATATATGAATTTACAGGAGGCGGCAGCGAAGAGCTGGTCCGGATGTTGCCGGGGAAATATATACTTCGCGAAGTGAAAGCTCCTGACGGATATATTAAATCTGCGGATATTGAATTTACGGTAGAGGAAGGCGAATCAGCACAGAAGGTAATCGTAAAAGAGAATTTTATCAGGGTACTGATCGAGAAACGTGACAGCGGCGACAATTCCCTGCTTAAGGGAGCAAGACTGCAGCTGATCGACAAACAGGGAAGTATTGCGGCTGAATGGACGACCGGGACGGAAGGAAAGCTTCTGCTGCGTATTAAGGCCGGTATATATACAATACACGAAGCGGAAGCACCGGAAGGTTATGAGAAGGCTGATGATATGAAGATCACGATACTGGATACGGCAGAGGAACAGCATTTTATTATGAATGATATCCGAATTGCCGCTGTCGCTTTCGAATCGGAAGAGACAGACAGGAAGGGTGAGAATTCCGCACCGTCAACGGGAGACGAACAGAGCAGCCGGTTCTTCTGGCTGTTCGCGATGATCGCTGCTGCCGCAGCAGTTTGTTCCTGTGCTTCACGATTTTCACATCTTGTTAACAAGGTGGATTAATGGTATGATATCAAATATAATTTTTAAATAAATTATTTTGGCTTTTTATCATATCACGGGAAGTGTGAAGAATGACAAATGTTTTGGAATATCTGGAACATTCGGAAGCAAAGCTGCCGGAGAAACTGGCCTTTACAGATAATCAGCGGAGCGTCACATACAAGGAAGTCGTTGCAGCTTCAAGACGGATCGGAACGGCTCTGACTCGTCTTGCTGCTCCGCGCCGGCCTGTTGCAGTGATGATGGAGAAGGGTGTCCGCACAATCGAAGTTTTCTTCGGAATCGTTTATGCAGGATGTCCGTATTCGCTGCTTGACCCTCGTCATCCTGCGTCACGTCTGGAGCAGATTCTTTCGATCCTGGATGCACAGGTGCTTGTTACGGACAAGGAGCATGAAGAATATGCAAGATCCCTGTCATATAACGGCCTTGTTATCTGTGTTGACCGGCTGATGAGAGGAATTGCCGACGATGATGCCCTGCGGGATATCAGGCTTCAGTCTTCTTCGACAGATCCGCTGTATATCAATTTTACTTCGGGTTCTACGGGTGTGCCGAAGGGTGTTGTGGTGGGACACGCGTCTGTCATTGAATTCATTGATTCGTTTACGGAGATATGCAGTATTACCAGGGCTGACGTGATTGGAAACCAGGCGCCCTTTGATTTTGACGTTTCCGTTAAGGATATTTATTCGACTGTTTCTAAAGGAGCTACAATGGTGATCATTCCGAGGAAGCTTTTCTCTTTTCCGAAGGATCTGATCGATTTTATCTGTGACAGGGAGATCACGACGTTGATTTGGGCTGTATCCGCGCTTTGCATTATTTCTGCATTGAAGGGACTGGAATATCGTGTCCCCGAACGGATCAGGAAGGTGATTTTCAGCGGTGAGGTCATGCCGGTAAAGCATCTTAATATATGGAGGAGCGCATTGCCGGGGGCGGATTTTTTCAATGTCTACGGACCGACGGAGATTACGTGCAACTGTACATATTATAAGATTAAACGCGACTTCCTGCCGGGTGAGGTGCTGCCGATCGGTCAGCCGTTTCCGGGGGAGCGGGTTTTCCTCCTGGATGAGGAAAATCATCTTATTACATCGAAAATGCCGGGTGTTCACGGTGAGATATGTGTAGGCGGGACATGTCTGGCGCTTGGGTATTACAATAATCCGGAACAGACATCACTGTCCTTTGTTCAGGATCCTCTTGACAGCAGATTCCGGGATATTGTTTATAAGACGGGTGATCTGGCCTGTTATCTGGAAGACGGGAACCTCTGCTTTTTATCACGGAAGGATTTTCAGATCAAGCATATGGGTCACAGGATCGAGCTTGGTGAGATCGAAGCAGCGATGGAGCGTGTCGAGGGGCTGGAGCGAAGCTGTGTATTATACTGGAAAGAGAAGGAGCGTATCTGTGCATTCTATGAGGGAAACGCGGAACGGAAACAGATTGTTGCCGTGATTTCGGAGATACTGCCTTCTTTTATGATCCCGAATGTATTTCATAAGGTTGAGAGTTTTCCTGTGACAGCAAACGGCAAAATTGACAGGAAAACGCTGCAGAATACATATCTTACAGAGAATTCAGGAAAGCAGGGCCGATGATATGAGAGAGGAATTGCTGCATGCAATAGCTGATGATTTTGAAACGCCATCCTATATTTTTGATCTTGAATCACTTCAGGAGAGAATGGAAATGATATACCGTGTGTTTGGCACGGATATCAGTATTTACTATGCAATGAAAGCAAATCCGTTTCTGACGAAGGTCATTTCACCGGTGGTCGATGGATTTGAGGTATGCTCGCCCGGAGAATTCCGTATCTGCGAACGGGCGGGAATTCCAATGGAGAGAATCGTGCTTTCCGGTGTGAACAAGGAACGGGAAGATATTGAGCGAATTCTGGAAACGTACGGAGGACAAGGCGTATATACGGCAGAGTCCTTATCACAGATTGCGCTGCTCCAGGCAGCAGCGAAGAAGCTGCAGCTTGTGATCAAGGTATTGATCCGAATTTCGAGCGGAAATCAGTTCGGATGTGACAGCGAAGCGGTATCTTCTGTGATTCATTCCAGAAATGAATATCCGAATCTGATATTTACAGGATTCCAGTATTATTCCGGTACGCAGAAGAAGCATCTTGAAAAGGTACGTGACGAGCTGCATTTTCTGGATGAGTTGATTCAGAGGTTTTATACAGAGGATGGTTTTGTTACGCATGAACTGGAATATGGCCCTGGCTTTTTTGTGCCTTATTTCGAGAAGGAGCAAAGGGTCAATGATGAAGCTGTGATGAATGAATTTCTGCAGCTTATCCGCGGTCTGCACTATCGTGGTCATGTGACGCTTGAGATGGGGAGGTATATTGCGGCCGGCTGCGGGTTTTATGCGGTAAAGATCGTTGATGCCAAGGAGAATAACGGCCAGAAGTATCTGATCGTTGACGGAGGCATTAACCATCTCAATTATTACGGTCAGACGCTTGGAATGCGCATTCCGCATTTTCTGCATTTATCCGAGAAACGCCTTGAGATGGAAGACAGACTGGCGCCGTGGACAGTCTGCGGATCGCTCTGCACGACGGGAGATGTGCTTGTCAAAAACATGCCGTTGCGCAATCCGCAGGTTAATGATATATTGATATTTGAAAATACAGGAGCTTACTCATCGACGGAAAGCATGTATCTGTTTCTGAGCCGGGATATGCCGCGCATATATTTTTATGATAAGGACAACGGGCTTAAGCTTATGCGGGATACGTTCCGTACGGATGAACTGAATTTTCAGGGTTAGGATATGCAGAAAGATATAAGGAGAATAAGATGGATAAAATACTTGATATACTGGAAGAGATCAAGAGCGGCGTGGATTTTAAGAATGAAAAGGGTCTGATCGACAACGATATTCTGGATTCTTTCGATATCCTGTCTATCGTCGGGGAACTGGAGGATGCGTTTGACATTGAAATCACTCCGGTCGATATCGTTCCCTCCAATTTTAACAGCGCCGAATCACTCTGGGCCATGGTGCAGAGGCTTATGGAGGCTTAGCAGATGTCATTCATATCCATGGAATTCCTGCTGTTTGTACTGGCGGCAGCATTCGTTTATTATATCATACCGGCAAGATACCAATGGATGATTTTACTGGCTTTCAGTTATATCTTTTATGCAGCAGCTGGTATAAAGCTGCTGTTTTTCCTGCTCTTTACCACACTTACAACGTACGGGACTGCCCGCTGGATCGATTCGGTCAATATCTCCGTTACAGACAAGAAGGAAAAGAAGAGCAGCAAGAGACGTATTCTGATCCTGGGCCTTTTATTGAACTTTGGAATGCTTGGTCTGTTAAAATACTCGAATTTTGCAATTTCAAATTTCAATTCACTTTTCCAAAAGAACTTTGCGCTTCTGAATTTTGCGCTTCCGCTTGGAATTTCTTTTTATACGTTCCAGTCGATGGGATATTTGATCGATGTGTACTGGGGACGTTTCAGAGCAGAGCGGAATCCGTTCCGCTTTGCGCTTTTTGTTTCGTTTTTCCCGCAGCTGCTGCAGGGGCCGATCGGCCGGTTTGACCGGCTTGCCCATCAGTTTTTTGAGGAGCACTCGTTTGACCTTACCCGTGTCGAACACGGTCTCCAGCGGATGATGTGGGGGTACTTTCAGAAGCTTGTGCTGGCGGACCGTGCCGGTGTAATCGTCAAAGAGGTATTTGGAAATTATTCGGATTATCACGGTATGACAGTCGCAGCAGCTGTTCTGATGTATTCGATCCAGCTTTACGGAGATTTTTCGGGCGGAATGGACGTTGTGCTTGGCGTCGCGGAAATTTTCGGGATCACGCTGGATGAGAACTTCAGACAGCCTTATTTTTCCATATCGATTACGGATTTCTGGCACAGATGGCATATTACGCTCGGCACATGGATGAAGGATTATATTTTTTATCCGATTTCGCTTTCGCACTGGATGAACCGGTTTGGAAAATATACGAAGAAGATATTTGGAAAGCAGACGGGACGTGTGATCCCGGTTGCACTTGCCAACATCATCGTTTTTCTGGTGGTCGGCATCTGGCACGGAGCAGCATGGAAATATCTGATGTATGGTTTTTATAACGGCGCGCTGATCGCACTTGCGAATCTGCTTGCACCCGTAAACCGCCGTGCATTTGAGGTGTTTCACATTGATGACAAGAGCAGGGCGTGGCATCTTGTGCGTATTCTGCGTACATTCCTGCTTGTAAATATCAGCTGGTATTTTGATATCGCGGTCAGTCTCGGAGCGTCGTTTGCGATGATGCGCGCGACATTTCAGGGATTTACGTTTCGTACGCTTACGGACGGCAGTCTGTTGAATCTTGGCCTTGCAGCCAGGGATTTTGTAATACTGGCCTTTGGCTGTGCCGTATTGTTTGCCGTCAGCGTCATTCGTGAGAAGGGGGTCGACATCAGGGAAGCACTTGACCGAAAGCCGGCTGCTGTACGCTGGTGTGCATACCTTGCATTGATCCTGTCACTTCCGGTCTTCGGATATATCATGGTGGGAGGAGGCGGCTTTATATATGCACAGTTCTAAAAGAAAGAAATGGGCCATGGCCGCACTTTTCCTGGCGGCTTTTCTGGCGGCGGATACGTTTCTCGGATACGGACTTATTCCGAATACGTTCGCGCGAGTCAGTATTCACAGTCTGGATGACAGCAGCGTGCAGGATGTTTTTGTCGGTACATCAAAAGGCGAATGCTGCATTGATCCGGAAACGATCGATCAGGCGACGGGAAGGAAGAGTACGAACCTTTGTCTCGGCGCGGAATATCCGCTTGACTGTCTGTACCTGGTAAAAGAAGCCGAACGAACGTGCCGTCCGGAACGGGTGATCTATGAACTGGATCCCTGTTATTACACGGCAGCTGATTATACGGGGATCGAAGATCCGTTTATTTTTAACGCCATGCCGTTTTCAACGGTGAAGACGGAGTATTATCTGGACAAGAACCTCAGTGAGGACTTTCGGATCGGCTTGTTTCCGTGGCTTTTTCACCGCAATGAAATTGTAAATTTCAAAAAGAACCTTCAGATGAAAAATTCGGAAGCATATAAGGAATACAGCCCGGATATTGTGGGTGATGACACGTCTGTTTTTCACAGCGATGGGTTTATGTATTTCAAGCGGATCCAGATGGATAAGGAAGTGAATTACCTGTCGTTTGACAGCAGCAGCGTGAAGCAGAGCAGGGTCGATGATCTGAAGCGTCTGATTTCTTACTGCAGCCGTAAGGGAATTGAACTGACGGTGATCGTCCTGCCTGTACCGGCTGATTCGCTTACGGAGAAATCGGCGGACTATGCGGCTGCGGACGCATATTTCAGAAATATTATGGACACATACGGCGTGGAATATCTGAATTTTAATTATCTCGATACCGGGTTTGACAACAGTCTTGACGGATACCGGGATTACGAAGGTCACATGTGGGGAGATACGGCGGAAAATTTCAGCAGAATTCTCGGTACGTATCTCACGAAATAATCATACAGGAGGAGCAGTATCATGGAGAATTCAGGCAAGAAAGCAACACTTGTAATTATGGCGGCTGGAATCGGAAGCCGTTACGGAAAAGGAATCAAACAGCTTGATGCCATGGGACCAAACGGCGAAATCATTATGGATTATTCGATCTATGACGCGAAGCGGGCAGGCTTCAATAAGGTCGTTTTTATCATACGGCGTGATCTGGAGCATGATTTCCGTGAAATCATCGGTGACCGTATCACAGAACAGATGGATACGGATTATGTTTTTCAGGAGCTTGCCGATATTCCGGACGGCTTTGCGGATAAGCTGAACGGAAGAGCCAAACCGTGGGGTACGGGTCAGGCGGTGCTTGCCTGCAGAGGAACGGTAAAAGAGCCGTTTGCCGTCATCAATGCCGATGATTATTACGGACGCGAAGCCTTTGCACAGGTATATGATTACCTTGCGGAAGAGCGTCAGGTCAGGGAATACAGTCAGCTCTGCATGGCCGGTTTTCTTCTCGGGAATACGCTCAGTGAGAATGGTACGGTTACGCGCGGTGTCTGCGACGTCGATAATTCCGGTTATCTGACCGGTGTCCGTGAAACATTCAATATCATTAAGACGCCGGAAGGCGCCGGTGTCCGCGGAGAGGACGGAGCGGTCACACCGCTGGCTGCAGACAGCCATGTATCGATGAATATGTGGGGGCTTACTCCCGAACTGTTTGACATTCTTGATGAGGGCTTTACAGATTTCCTGCGCAGCGCAGACACGAATGACAAGAAGTGTGAATATCTTCTTCCGACAGTCATCGATACGCTGATCAAGAGCGGAAAGGCACGTGTCAAAGTATTGGAGACAAAAGACAAGTGGTTTGGCGTTACGTATCAGGAAGATCGTGAGACCGTGCGGCGCTCCTTTACAGATCTGATCGCGAAAGGTGTTTATCCTTCCTCACTCTACGTAAAATAAGGGCTGACAGGTTGCCGGCTTTTGGAAAGCCGCGTCCGGTGCGGGTTAAGATAATATTAAGTTCTTTTTTCATGTCTGCAATTGCATGAATGCGGCTCTGGTGGTATGCTGGTATAATAAACTGGAAATTTTGACGGAAATGCTAAATTGTATATCAGAATAGAGCTTATAAAGGAGTTGTTGATATGGATCAAATGAAACGTTTATTTGCGGCAGTTCTCTGTATGATGATCATTACAGTGATGTGCCTGCCTTCTTATGCGGAAAGCGGAGATAATGCGGTTTCCGGGAGCAGCGGTCAGGACACGTCCGCTGCACAGGAGACGGATGCCGGTACGGCTGCAGACAGTGAAACAGACGTAGATACGAGTGATCCAAATCAGACGATACTTTATATCGAACAAAGCGTCCTGCATACACCGGATACGCAGAATATTGCCGTTGTGGCTTCCGATCCTTCCCGCCAGGTGACGGACGCTGTGCTGTACTACAATGAAAATTCGGACAGCACAAAGACAGTTTCATGCAGCAAAACAGCTGATCAGGCTATGCTTTTTACACTTTCCTACGAAACGGTACCGGAGGATATTGCCGTTTCGCTTGTGAAGTGCGTCTATTATTATACTTCTTCTGATTCTGTGTATATTCAAGAGGATGAGATCAATTTTGAAGATGAGAGCAGTCAGGCATCGTTTCTCGTCACAAGTCTGGCGGCGGACGACCCGTCGTCTGTATCATCCGTATCAGCCGATGCGCTTTCCGAAACGGACGAAACAAGCACGTCGGTATATACGATCAGCGATGACGGATCCTTTGTAAAAGCTGACAGCGTCAGTGATGCTCTAGAGAAAGCCGGTGCGGACCAGAGTACAGTGGATCAAAGTCCGGCTGATGATTCGGCGGCAGATTCTGACCCGGAGAACGGGATCCTGGCATCTTCGACAACCGTGGCGGAAGGCCTCGCGGCGCTCAGTACGGCTGCATCATCCTCGGACGCAGCAGTCGAGCCGGAATCTACGAATAATATCGTTGTAGCGATCGACCCGGGGCATGATTCGACGCATCATGGAGCCAGCTGGAATGGACTTAAAGAAGAAGATATAAATCTTAAAGTCGCATTGGCATGCAAGGCAGAACTGGAAACATACAGTGGTATTACCGTATATATGACACGTACAGCCTCAAGTTGTCCATATCCGGAGACAACAAGTCCTTATGGTGATAATCATAAGCGTATCAGCGCTGCGGTTGCTGCCGGTGCAGATGTTTATGTGGCAATTCATATGAATGCCAGTACGAATACGTCGGCAAACGGCGTATCTGTATACGTACAGAATCAAAGCTGGCTTCCGGCGGTAGCTAATGAAGGTACAGAACTCGGCAGGAAAATCATATCACAGATTACGAAGCTGGGAATCAATGTTTTTTCAAGCGGAATTGTATCGGAAGATGCAACAGACGGATCTACATATAATGACGGAAGTGTTGCCGATTATCTTACAGTAAACAATGAGTGTAAAGAAAATCACATTCCCGGCATTATAGTCGAGCATGCATTCGTCTCCAATGCTTCCGATGCGGCCTTTCTTTCCAGTGATACAAACCTGACCGCACTCGGCAAGGCAGATGCTGCCGGAATTGCTCAGCAGTACAGCCTTAAGAAGAAGAGCGACCCGACCGTATCCGTAAGCGACCGCGATGACTTTAACGGATCGTTCCATATCACCGCGGGAAATCTGGCGTCCGGCAAGACGGTCGAAGCACACATTTCATGCGGCGGTCAGGCGGAAACCGTTACGGATATGACAGAGACATCATACGGAACGTATGAGCTTGATGACACCAGGGACAATCACGACGGTTTATCCGGCAGCTATACGGCTGCGCTTTATTATGCAGGGAGCAGTACGAAGCTCTGCAGTACGACGTTTAAGCTGTATGATTCTTCTGTTTCGTTTGATGCGTCTTATACAGACGGACATTTGGATATCGGGGCATATGCCGAAATCACAAATCCGGCAAGCGACATCGTGCAGGTTTATTTTCCGATCTGGAGCAAGAATAACGGTCAGGACGACCTTACCTGGAGTACGGGAACGCGAAGTGGGAACACGTGGCGTGTGTCGGAATACTTAAGTTCTCATATGTCATACGGCGAGTATGAGATTAATTGTTACGCGCAGCTTGCTGACGGATCCATGATCTTTCTCGGCGGGAAATCGGTTATGGTAACGAAGCCGTCGGCTGATGGTATTACCGTGACGAATATAAATAGCTCCGCCGGTACATTTGATGTTGTTGTCAGCGGACTGCACTCGATCCTTAAGGTGGATACACTTTATATACCGGTCTGGAACAAGAGTGACCAGAGTGATATCATCTGGTATGCGGCTTCGCAGCAGAGTGACGGGTCGTATATCGCACATGTGGATACGGCAGATCACGGGTATCAGGTCGGAACATACCACATTCATGTTTATCTTGACGATGAGCTTGGTATCATGACGTTTCTCGGATCGACGAGCACGAAGGTGGGACTGACGCCGTGTACGGTTACTGCCACCGCAAGCGGCAGTACGGGAGAGTTTTATAATATGAATGCTTCCGGCATTATCGTGCCGGGCGGATATGACAAGATATACTTTGCCGTGTGGAGTGAGGAAGGCGGGCAGGATGATATTGCCTGGTATGCAGGTACAAAGTCGGGGTCCGCATATACTTATAAGCTGGATGTAAAGAATCATAAATCATACGGGACATATCATATTCATGTATATGCCGTATGCGGTTCTGATTTTAAGTTTCTGGGCAGTACTTCCTTTGATCTGCCAAAGCCGTCCGTAGCAGACGTTGCGATTGCCAATGCGGATGTGTCGAAAGGAACATTTGACATTGTCATATCGGGTGTACAGTCCGCGCATGGCGTAAGTCAGCTGCTTGTGCCGGTCTGGAGCGAGAGCGATCAGAGCAATATCAAATGGTATGAGGCGGTCAGACAAAGCGACGGGACGTATCTGGTATCGGTCGATATCAAAAACCATGGTTATCAGATCGGAGAGTATCAGATTCACGTATATCTTACGGACAGTACGGGGATCCAGAGCAATGTATTCATGACATCATACAAGATTTCCCTGTCGTCTGCAACAGTATCCGCGTCTGCGGATGAAACTGACATCAGCAGGTACAATCTTTCGGCATCCGGCGTTATCGTGCCGGGCGGGTATACGTCGGCATTTTTTGCCGTCTGGAGTAAGGACAACGGTCAGGATGATCTGAAATGGTACAAGGCGCAGATCGGAAGCGGCGGAAAGCTCTCCTATACGATGGATCTGAAGGATCATCAGTCATACGGTGATTTTAACGTTCACTGCTATGTTGTAAGCGGTTCCACATATAAATTCATCGGCAGCACCGGTTTTACGATCGACCGGCCTTCGATCGGCAGCGTGGAAATCGTGAATCAGAACGAAACGGCGGGAACCTTTGATATTCTGGTATCGGATGTCGTATCGGCTTCCGGTGTCGGCAAGATCATGGTACCGGTCTGGAGCAAGAGCGATCAGAGCAATATTCACTGGTATGAAGCAGTGAAACAAAGTGATGGTACGTATCTCGTACACGTTGATTTGAAGAATCATGATTATCAGGTCGGAACGTATCAGATCCATGTATATATGCTGGACGGACGGGAAATCTTGAGCAATCTCTTTATGACGAAGACGGAAGTATCGCTGCCTGACTGTACGGTATCGGCGGTGCAGTCTGAAAATGTGACAGGACAGTATGACCTGAAGGCGTCCGGCGTTATCGTGCCGGGCGGATACAGCAAGGCATTTTTCGCAGTATGGAGCACGGACGGGGGACAGGATGATCTGAAATGGTATCAGGCAAGCAAGAACGCGGACGGTACCTTGACGTATTCAATGAATATCAAAGATCACAATTCCTACGGCACTTATCTGGTCCATGCATATGCGGTAAGCAACGGTACCTACAAATTCCTCGGGAGCACCGCGTTTGAAGCGGAAAAGCCTTCGATCTCCGGCGTTGCTGTCTCGAACGTCAATGTTTCCGCGGGTACGTTTGATATTACGGTCAGCGGAGCTGCCTCGCCGAACGGAATACAGAATGTATACGTACCGGTCTGGAGCAAGCGTGACCAGAGCAATATCAAATGGTATCAGGCAGAGAAGCAGAATGACGGAACGTACCTTGTCCACGCTGATCTGAAGAATCACGATTATCAGCTCGGAACGTATGCGATCCATGTTTACATACAGGACGATGCCGGCATCTTGACATTTGCAGGAAATACGGATGTCTCGATCAAGCTCGCGGACTGCGGTGTGAAGGCAGAAGCAGCCGATTCGATGGGCGCGTATGCACTCAGCACGGCGGCGGTGACGGTGCCTGGAGGGTATACGGACGCATACTTCGCAGTTTGGAGCAAAACGAACGGACAGGACGATATCAAGTGGTATCCTGCCGGAAAGAACGCGGACGGTACGCTTTCCTATACGATGAATATCAAGGATCACGGTGATTACGGCACGTATTATGTTCACGCGTACGCTGTTTCCGGGAGTACGTTCAAATTCCTGGGGGCGACTGCGTTTGACGTTTCATCGCCGTCGATCGACTCTGTTGTTATAGAGAATCAGGATGAAAACAGCGGCGAATTTGACATTGCGATCAGCGGCATCCAGACGATGACCGGGATCGGAAAGGTCCAGGCTGCTGTATGGAGTGAGAGTGACCAGAGCAACATCAAGTGGTATACGGCCGATAAGGAAAACGGCGGTACGTATGTTGTTCATGTGGATCCTGCAAATCACGGTTATAAGACGGGCACATATAATATTCACGTTTATCTGTGGGACAGCCTTGGCATCGCGAGTAATCTGAAACAGCTGACGGCAGACGTAAGCAGCGTATTATACCATACGATCATGGGCACGTCCGATGTGACGGCGGAGCAGCTTGCGAATTACTATAATACTTATTCAAGCATTGCTTATCCGTCCGAGGCGCTTGGCGCCGGCGGAGCTCCGACGCTGGAGTCCTTCTGCACGATGTATGTGGAGGAAGCAAAGGCGGAAGGCGTCAAGACAGAGGTGGCATTTGCACAGGCCATGTTGGAAACAGGATATTTGTCTTATCAGCAAGATGTATCAATTGAACAGTTTAACTTTGCCGGAATGGGTGCTATTGGAAACGGTGTAAAAGGGAATTCTTTCCCGGATGTGCGTACAGGTATCCGCGCGCAGATCCAGCATTTAAAATGTTACGCCAGTACGGAACCCCTTGTGAATACCTGCGTTGACCCACGGTGGTACGACAGCCTGCGCGGGAAAGCGATATATATTGAATACCTTAGTATTAAGCATAATCCATACGGAACAGGATGGGCAGCCGATGAAGATTATGCTTCGAAAATCCTTTCGCTGATTGCGAAAATTAAAAATTCATAAATACCGTCGATCATCCTTGTATTATTATTGATCCAAGCCTTGCCGATATTTCTAAAATCGTGTAAAATAATATTCGACTAGGTAAGTTTCATTAGTAAATTTTCATGAGGGGAGTATTGCTACTGATGAGAAAACGAATCATATGCAGCCTGACCGGTGTATTCATGTTTCTGTTCCTTGTTTCGGTAAGTACAGGAACGGCTTTCGCGGAAAACGAAACGACGAGTGCCGGAACAAGTACAGACACGGTGCAGACAGACACATCACAGCAGAATACGGCAGAATCAGATTCACTGCAGATGGGGAATGACCCGCAGTCCGAAAATGCACAGACAGAACCGGAGGGTACTGCGGCTATGTCTGCGGACGGATGGCAGATAAACGGCAGTGACATTTATTACGTTCAGAATGGCGTAAACCATACGGGCTGGTTTATCTCATCCACGAATCCGTCAGGGGCGGATACCGGTCTTCAGCGCTATTGGTTTGGCGCTGACGGGAAACTGGCCGTCTCACGTCTTGTGACGGAGTCGGAAGCCGGCTATTTTGCATACGCGGAAAGTGACGGAACGATCGTCCGCGGAAAATATACGGCCGAAGACGGTGAGGTTTTTCTTGCGTCGAATGACGGGAAACTTGAAAATGCCGGGTGGCTCGTAACAGCGAAGTATGCAGGCGGACTTCAGAGATATTATATTGATCCGGACCGGCACAGTGCCTCGACCGGTTTTTTTGCCGTTGACGGAAAGAATTATTACGGAATGCCCGGAGAAGGGTATGTTTTAAGAGGTGCCGCTGTGATCAGCGGTTCCATGTATTATGCGGACAATGCAGGTGTCCTTGCTGAAAACGGCTGGATCGTCACATCCGCGTTCGGCCAGGGCCGTCAGAGGTACTGGTTTGAGGGCGGAAAGTGTGCGTCCGAAGGTGTTTACGCGGTAGATTCAAACGGACATTATACGTATGTCCGTCCGGAAGGATACGTTGTACGCGGCAGATATGCCGCTTCGGACGGAAAGGTATATCTGGCGGACAATGACGGTCTGCTGGAGCATGACGGATGGGTCGTTACGGACAAATATGACGGCGGCCTGCAGAGATTTTATATCGACAGCAGTACGCACAGCGCAAGCACCGGAATGTTCCATGTGGACGGGAAGACATACTGCGGTGTTGCGGATCTGGGATATGTCGTACGCGGCGCGTGGAAAGAGAACGGTTCGCTGTATTATGCGGACAACAGCGGAGCGCTTTTTGAGAACGGTTGGCTTGTCACAGATGAGTTTGGCCAGGGACTGCAGCGCTATTGGTTTATTGACGGCAAAAGTGCGCCGGAAGGTCTGGCTTTGATCGACGGCGCAGGACATTATACGTATGTCCGTCCGGAAGGCTACGTAGCACGCGGAAAATATTTTGCGCCTGACGGAAAGATTTATCTTTCGGATGACGGTGTGCTTGAAAGTCCGGGCTGGCATGTGACAGATGCATATGACAGTGGGCTGCAGCGTTACTATATCGATGAAACGACGCACAGCGCGAGGATCGGTTTCTTTGAAGCTGACGGAAAGAAGTATTACGGTCTGTCCTGGAGCGGCTACGTTGCGCGTCATGCCATGACAGATAAGGGTGTGCGCTATTATGCGGACAACGGCGGTGTGATCAGACAGGACGGATGGCTTGTTACGGATGAGTTCGGTCAGGATCTGCAGCGGTACTGGATCAGCGGCGGAGCCGTTGCTTCGGAAGGACTTTATGAAGTTGATTCGGAAGGTCATTATACGTATGTGCAGCCGGAAGGCTACGTTGTACGCGGCAAATACAGTGCCGGAAACGGAACGGTCTATCTGGCGGGAAACGACGGCATTCTCGAGAAAACAGGCTGGCTTGTTACCGCCAGGTATGACGGCGGCTATCAGCGGTATTATATTGATCCGGCGCTTCACGGCGCAGTGACAGGCTTTTTCACGGTTGACGGTACGGATTACTACGGGATTCCTTCGAAGGGCTACGTCGTTCGCGGCAAATACAGATATAACCATATCGGGATGCTGCTGGCCGATAACAGCGGCGCGCTTTGTAAATTTGTAAGCGGCGGCTGGCTTGTTACAGGCAAGTATGACGGCGGGGCACTGCAGAGATACAGGATCGACGATTGCTGCGACGGTCATGCGGGAGCTCATCTGCTTTTGTTCCGGCTGGAAGATTTATATTACGGAGAGCCTGACGAAGGGTATGTAATGCGCAACTGCATTGACTATATCGACGGCACCTGGTATGAGGCGGACAACGGAGGCGTACTTACCGTTACAACACCTCCTGTACTTGCTCAGATGACATCGATGGCACAGGGATATGCAAGTCCTACCCGGTACCTGATCATGGTGGATAAATCACAGTTCAAGTTTGCGGTCTTCACAGGCAGCAGCTATTCCTGGGAACCGCTTTACTTCTGGGACTGCGGGATCGGCGCACCGTGGTCGCCGACGATCGAAGGTGTTTTCCATATGGGTCTTAAAGAACCTTCCTTCGGACACGGCTACACGTGTTACTGGGCAAGTCAGATACTCGGTGATTACCTGATCCATTCAGGACTGTATTACGAAGGAACGATGGATCCGATGTTTATCGAAATGCGGACGGCTACGTCGGGCGGATGCGTCAGACTTGAATATGACAACGCATACTGGGTATACTGGAATGTTCCTTCCGGCACCACGATCGTGATATTCTCGGAGTAATCAGACAGTCGGTTCGATGTATTGACAAAATAAAATTGTCTCAGAAGAAATGGTACATCACAAACGGTACGTCACACTTCTTCTGAGACTTTTTTGTACCGGAAAAAGACAGAGTCTGCTTGTTGAAATGCAGATGCTGAAATGCTATAATATTCCGGAGAGTTTTACAGATATCATGAAAACGAATAACGGAGGAATCAGATGAGAACGTATTTAGTGACCGGCGGCGCCGGTTTTATAGGATCGAATTACATTCACTATATGTTCCGCAAGTACGGGAGCGATATTCGTATTATCAATGTGGATAAGCTTACATATGCGGGCAATCTTGAGAATCTGCGCGACGTGGAGCAGCAGGACAATTATTCCTTCATACGTGCGGATGTCTGTGACAGCGACGCGATCACCAAAATTTTTGCGGAGAATGACATCGACCGTGTCGTTCATTTTGCGGCAGAAAGTCATGTAGACCGGAGTATTAAGAATCCGGAGATTTTTGTCCGCACAAATGTTCTGGGAACACTTGTTATGGTCAACGCGGCGAAGGCGGCATGGGAGCTGCCGGATGGTACCTTCCGTCCGGACAAGAAATTTCTTCATGTTTCTACGGATGAGGTCTATGGATCGCTGGATGATGAGGGCGGCTATTTCTATGAAACGACGCCGTATGATCCGCACAGTCCGTATTCGGCCAGCAAGGCTTCTTCCGATTTTATTGTAAAATCATATATCGATACGTATCATTTCCCTGCAAATATTACGAACTGCAGCAATAACTACGGGCCGTATCAGTTTCCCGAGAAGCTGATCCCGCTGATGATCAACAATGCGCTGCAGGGCAAGAAACTGCCTGTATACGGGGACGGGCTGAATGTACGTGACTGGCTTTACGTTGAAGATCACGCCAAGGGGATCGATATGGTCCAGGAGAGCGGGAGACTGTTCGAAACGTATAATATCGGCGGACATAACGAGAAGCAGAATATTGAAATCATTCATCTGATCATCGATACGCTGAAAGAGCTGCTGCCGGAGAGTGATCCGCACAGGAAGAATGTATCGGAAGATCTGATCACATACGTCACCGACAGAAAAGGCCATGACAGACGGTATGCGATCGCGCCGGACAAGATCAAGGCAGAGGTCGGCTGGTATCCGGAAACATGCTTTAAAGACGGGATCCGTTTAACGGTCAAGTGGTATCTGGAGCATGAGGACTGGATGAAGAATGTAACGAGCGGTGATTATCAGAAGTATTACGACGATATGTACAAAGGCAGATAATGTTGATCCGGCGGCGTATTTTTCTATGCTGCCGGATGTTTCTGGTTGTACAGGTTTTTTATAGATATTAACCACAGGAGGATGAAGGATGAAAGGTATTATTCTGGCAGGCGGATCAGGTACACGTCTTTACCCGCTCACGAAAGCAATTTCCAAACAGATCATGCCCGTATACGACAAACCGATGATTTATTATCCGCTGTCAACGCTGATGCTGGCAGGTATCCGTGAAATTCTGATTATTTCGACGCCGCGTGATCTGCCGGTTTTTGAAGAACTTTTTGGAACCGGTGAACAGCTTGGCCTTTCCATGTCTTACGCGGTGCAGGATGCTCCGCGCGGTCTCGCCGATGCGTTTATCGTAGGCGAGAAGTTTATCGGAAGCGATAACGTGGCGCTCGTTCTGGGAGATAACATTTTCTACGGACAGAGCTTTTCAAAGGTTCTGCAGAATGCCGCAGCGAGGACGAAGGGCGCAACGATTTTCGGATATTATGTCCGTGACCCGCGGGAGTACGGAGTCGTGGAATTTGACGCAGACGGGAAGGCATTGTCGATCGAGGAGAAGCCGGAGAAGCCAAAGTCCAATTACGCTGTGCCGGGTCTTTATTTCTACGACAATGATGTAGTCGATATCGCAAAGAACGTCAAGCCTTCGGCACGCGGAGAGATCGAAATAACAAGCGTGAACAACGAATATCTGCGCCGCGGGACGCTCCATGTGGAAACACTCGGACGCGGTTTTGCCTGGCTTGATACCGGAAGTCACGACATGCTGCTGGATGCGGCTGATTTTGTTTCGGCCTTTCAGAAGCGTCAGGGTCTTTATATTTCCTGCATTGAAGAGATCGCGTACAAGAAGGGGTATATTTCAAGGGAACAGCTGATAAGTCTGGCTCAGCCGCTGCTTAAGACGGCATACGGCCAGTATCTTGTCGATATCGCGAACGGACTATAGGAAAGTGAGGAGTTTGTCATGAGTCAGATCAAAGTTGAAACGTGTGAAATCGAAGGACTGAAGGTAATTACACCGACCGTTCACGGAGACGAGCGCGGCTATTTCATGGAGACATATAATTACAATGATTTCAAAGAAGCAGGGATCGGTATGGAATTTGTGCAGGACAATCAGTCCTGTTCTTCCAAAGGTGTGCTGCGCGGTCTGCATTTTCAGATCAATTACCCGCAGGACAAGCTTGTCCGCGTGATAAACGGCGAAGTTTTCGATGTCGCGGTCGATTTAAGGCCAGGTTCTTCTACATATGGAAAGTGGTTCGGCGTCCTTCTTTCCGCGCAGAACAAGAAGCAGTTCTTCATCCCGAAGAATTTCGCGCATGGATTTCTCGTCCTTTCGGAACAGGCTGAGTTTACATACAAATGCACGGATTTCTACCATCCGAACGATGAAGGCGGCCTGGCGTGGAATGATCCTGACATTGGGATCGACTGGCCGATTCCGGAAGGCATGAAGCTTACGTTTTCCGAAAAGGACCGTAATTGGGGCGGTATCAAAGAACTCAGGAAATAAGCGGGGATTTTTATGGCTGAGCATATAAGAAATTTCAAAAAGTTCTGGCCGCTTCTGATTGAGCTGGTAGAACGTGATATTAAGATAAAATACCGAAAATCCGTGCTGGGGATTCTATGGACGATACTGAACCCGCTTCTGATGATGATCATCCTTTCGTTTGTTTTTTCGAATTTGTTCCGGTTCAATATCGAGAATTATCCGCTTTATATTCTCTGCGGGCAGACGGTATTCAATTTTTACAGTGAATCGACGAGCGGTTCCATGACGGCGATCCTTGGGAATGGCGCACTGATCAAGAAGGTCTATATTCCCAAGTATCTTTTTGTGCTGTCAAGGATCTGCTCCAGTATTATTAATTTCCTTTCGACATTCTGCGCGCTGATCATCGTTATGCTGGCGCTTCGTGTCGAACTGCATTTGACGATGTTCCTGGTTTTTATTCCGGTTTTCTTTCTCATTATTATTTCTCTTGGAGTCGGTCTTATTCTGGCTGCGCTGACGGTGCGGTTCAGGGATATCGTTCATCTTTACAGCGTATTTCTGACGGCACTTGTTTATTTGATGCCGGTCATCTATACGATGTCGTTCCTGCCGCATAAGGTTTACCTCGTCGTCATGGCTAATCCGCTTACGAATATCCTGATCATGTTCCGTGACGTAGTCCTTTATAATGCGCTGCCCGGCGGTATGTCGGTCCTGGTCGCGGTACTGGAATCCTTTGGCTTTCTTGCGCTGGGCTTTTATGTGTTTTATAAGCAGCAGGACAGCTTTATTCTGAATCTCTAGGGGTGTGTGAAATGGAAAAGCCGATTGTGCAGGTTAAAGATGTGGCGATGCGCTTTAATCTTTCATCCGAGAAAGTAGATAATTTCAAAGAGTACTTTATCCGCCGCCTGAAGCATAACATAAGCTATGATGAGTTCTGGGCGCTTCAGGGCATCTCGTTCGATATGAACTGCGGTGAATCCGTGGCATTGATCGGACTCAACGGAAGCGGAAAGAGTACGCTTCTTAAGACGATTGCCGGTGTTTTGAAGCCGACACGCGGATCTGTGCGTGTTTACGGTACGATTGCCCCGCTTATTGAACTGGGGGCCGGATTTGATATGGATCTGACGGCGCGGGAGAATGTATACCTGAACGGTGCCATATTAGGCTACAGCAGAAAGGAAATGGACGGGTATTACGATGATATCGTCGAGTTTTCCGAGCTTCAGGAATTTATGGACGTTCCGATCAAGAACTTCTCGTCCGGCATGCTGGCAAGACTTGCTTTTTCCATTGCGACGATCGGAAAGCCGGACCTGCTGATCGTGGACGAGGTGCTTTCCGTCGGGGATTTCCGTTTTCAGGAGAAATGCGAGGAACGGATCAAGAGTATGATGCGTAAGGATACATCGATTCTTTTTGTATCACACAGCATCGATCAGGTCCTGAAAATCTGCAGACGCGCGATTTGGATCGAACACGGCAAGGTCGTGATGGACGGTCCGGCCGAGCAGGTGGCGGATAAATATAAGGTTGCTTACTAAGATATCAGATCGGAGAGACGAAAACAGAATGAAAACTCTGAAGACTATACTGATCCTGGCGGTCATCGCGGCGTTAAGTGCGCTGTATGCGTACCAGAGCTGGCCGGAAGCAGTTTATGACGTGAATTACGATGCGACAGAAAGTGTGCCGCCGTTAAGCGGCAGCAGTACCGCTTCGCAGGAATTTACGTGCCCGCACAACGGTCTGACCGGAATCAGGATTCGTTTCAATAAACTGTCACGGACGACATACGGTTCTTATAACTGGATCCTTGAAGATACGACGGATAACAGTCAGATTGCGTCCGGTGCAGTCGACACAGGCAGCTTTTCCAGAAACGGTGATTACAGTCTTTCTTTTACAAAACAGGAGAACAGCAGGAACCATATCTATCGCTTTACGGTACAGGCCGTAAATGTCGCGGATGACCAAAGCATCAGTCTGTATTTAAGCACGGCAGAGAAGAACGCCGGACAGGTGCTCTGCAATGAAACGGCGCAGACAGGCAGTCTGATGCTTAAGCAGACGATCCGCTACTTTAACTGGGAAACGTTTTTTGTCTGTATTGTCCTGCTCGCGTATATGGTATTCTTCATGAAGTTTATGAGCCGTGTATTCTGGAAGAGTTGATCAAGCAGGAAGGGGCAGTATAAATCAAATGAACCAATTTCATCTTATTGACTGTCATATTCATCTTCGTGACAGCAGAAAGCTGCTTATACAGGGCTGGTATGACAACGACCTGGCGGGAGACGCGAAGATCAGGGTCTATGCGGACGACCGTGAACTGCCGGTCAAATGTGAAGTATACACGGATGTCTGTGTATTTCTGCACCCCGGATATGGTGCGGATGCGACATCTACGGGATATAATTACTGGGTGCGTCTGCCGGGTGAGCTGCACACTTTTCGAAAGCTCCGGATTTTCTGCTGTGAGAAAGGCAGCAGGGATCTTGTAGTCGAGTATGCGCCTGCGGCGTTCAAGAAGCTGAAGGAACGTCTGGAAGGCAATCTGGATCACGCGGAATTGACAGAAGAAGGCTTTTCCGTAACCGGCTGGTACGCTTCGTCGAAAAATGTCAGAATCCTTGTTTATGATGCACGGTCAGGCAGACTCCTTAAGACAGAAACGGAGTATGTAGGGAGACTGGATCTTGTGCGCAGATATCCGGAAGCGTCCGGCAGGGAAGTGACTGGTTTCTGTGTCAAAGGCAACGGTATTTTTCCGTCAAAGGTCCACGTTGTCCTTACAGACGGCGAAAAAAAGAAAACGTGTGACCTCACAACAAGAAAGTCACTTGCTCAGAAAGAATTGGAGAAAACGCGCGAGGCATATTTCAAGGTAAAAGTTTACTGGCAGCAGTTTGGATTCCGCCATACACTTGAGCGGTGCATGGACAAGATCAAGCATCGGGAGGGCATTAATTATAACACGTGGCGGGCGCAGTCTCTTTTGACGGAGCAGGCTCTTGCGGAACAGCGGAATCATACATTCCCGAAGAATCCGAAATTCAGCGTGGCAGCTGCGGTAAACGAAAAGACGGCTGTCTGGTGCGGGAAACTGCTTTCCTCGCTTAAGCAGCAGACGTACCAGAATTGGGAACTGGTTATCGCCGCCAGAGGGAATGCTGCGGGAATCGATGCTTTTGCCGGGGACAGTCATGTCCGCCTTGTAAATGCCGGGAATGCCGGGAACAGCGGAGAAGCACTTCTTTCGGCGGCAAAAGGATCCGAGGGAGATTATATCGCGCTGTTAAGCCCCGGTGCGGTTCTGTCTCCGGAAACGTTTTATCTGGCTGCGGAAGAAATCAATAAGAATCCCAAGGCTGAGGTCCTTTACACGGATGAAGATACGGTCGATAAGTCGGGAAGAGTATACAGTGACCCGATATTCAAGCCGGATTATGATCCGGATCTTGAACAGAGCATGAATTACATCGGCCATCTTTTCCTGGCGGAACGGAATATTTCGTTGAAGGCAGCGGAGGAGTCTGCCGGAGAAGCGGATCTGTGGGATTATGATTATGTTCTGCGCTGCTGTGACAAGGCAGAAGTGATCTGTCATATTCCGCGTGCGCTGTGTCATATGCGTCTCGCCAAAAAAGACCAGGATGACCAGAGGGAAGAGCGGATGAAGAAATCCCGTGCACGGGATATCAAGGCACTGGAAGCACACCTGAAACGCGGCGGGTTTGATGCGTCTGTAACGGACGGCCAGGCACCCGGCATCTATCGTGTCAGGTATCACCTTGACAGGGAGCCGCTTGTTTCCGTCATAATCCCCAATATGGATCACACCGAGGACCTGGAAAAATGTATTTCCAGTATTGAGACAAAGGAAACGTACAAGAATCTGGAAATCATTGTGGTGGAGAACAACAGCAGGAAAGAGGAGACGTTCTCGTATTATCAGATGCTTGAGCAGAGAGACAGCCGGGTCAGGGTCATCACATGGAACGATGAATTCAACTATTCTGCCATCAACAATTTTGGCGCAGCCGCTGCGAAGGGTGAATTTTTTCTGCTTCTGAACAATGACGTCGAATTCATTGCAGAAGACGGAATCGGTGAAATGGTCAGCTATTGCCAGCGGTCTGATGTAGGTGCGGTCGGGGCGAAGCTTTTATACGAGGACGGCACGATCCAGCACGGGGGCGTCATTCTTGGACTCGGCGGCATCGCGGGACATGCGTTCGGAAATGAAGACGGCGATACACCGGGATATTGCAGCAGGGCGCTGTGTATTCAGGATTTCAGTGCTGTTACGGCTGCCTGTATGATGGTGCGGAGAGATGTATACGAGAAAGTGGGCGGATTTTCAACTGAATTGTCCGTTGCATATAATGATGTGGATTTCTGCCTGAATGTGCGGAAAGAAGGATATCTGATCGTATACGACCCATACGTTCTGCTGTATCATTATGAATCCAAATCGCGCGGAAGTGACGGGACACCGGAGAAGGGCAAGCGTTTTTACTCGGAAGTTGAAACGTGCAGTTCAAGATGGGAAAGTGTGCTGGGAGCGGGCGATCCGTATTATAATCCAAATTTAACGGTCTATAAGAGTGATTTCAGTCTGAAGACAGAAGCGGATAATAAAACAGAATGAGAAAAAGAAATCCCGTCAGAATGAATTGCCGATTCTGACGGGATTTTTGGTTTGTACATTACAGCTGAAGAAGAAAAGGTTCCTTCAGAGAATAATTGCAGTTGTAATATTTATCGTGAAGGAAATAGGTGTTCCATCTGGAGTACAGATAACGGCGGTCCACCGTACTGATATCCACTGCCGGATCGTCACTTTCCGGGAACGTGCATTCGATTTCGGGAACATGGACGTTCCGGTATCCGCAGTTCATCAGCTGCAGCGACAGTCCGTAAATCATCGAATTGTAGTCGAGGTGTTCATCGGGACCGCCTGCTTTAAGAAGTTTGTCAAGCGTGACGACGCAGCACTTATTGTTGACGGCACTGTAATCAGAAGTAAGCTGGGCACGCATATTAAGACGGATCTGTTCGTACGGATACCGCATGCTCGCCGGTATCATGCATCCTGTCGGAGTAAGCAGAACGCCGGATTCACATAAGGTTCCGTCGAGATCGTGGATCCGTGCCGCACAAAGACCGATCGATTCCTGGTCTGCATAGCCGCAGAGTGTTGAGATCCAGCGTTCCGTATGGACTCTTGTTCTGTCATCCATAAAGGCAATATAATGATTTGTGTCATGGCGGAGATGCTCAGCGAGCGCGGATGTCGCTTCCTTCTCGGATACAGCGTCAAGCAGGGTCAGCGTCACACGGCTTGCATATCTTGATGTAAGGGTATCCCTGGGAATATTGTCACCGATGACAGTAATTGCGGTAAAACCGGCAGTCGTATGGCGGTACAGGTGATTGATGCAGGCCAGAAGCTCTTCCGGCACACCGTGGTATCGGATCACGATCTCAAAGTGGTCAGCCTGTGATTCGTATGTCACAAAATAGGCCGTGTTTAAACGGATATCGACGTGTGCCTCCCTGCCGGAAGCAAGCAGAAATTCTTCCAGGGAACGTTTGCCTGCTTCGCCTGCGTAATTCTTGCTGTCAGCCTTTAAAGCGGTAGAAGTAGGAAGCATTCGCCAGTGGTACAGAATCTTCGGAATATGGGCGATCCTGTCTGTTTCCGCTGAAAAGCGAAGAAACAGATCATAATCCTGTGCCCCCTCGAAACCGGCGCGGAATCCTCCGATCCTCTCGAGAATACAGCGGCGCAGTACGCTGAAATGGCACAGATAATTACATGACAGAAAGCTTTCCGGCGCGAAATCCGGCTTAAAGTTTGGATATTCCCTGCGCCCGTCAAGGCCGGTCTTGTCTTCATCAGAATAAATAAAATCAAGGCCGGGATCCTGGTTCAAAGTTCGGACGACTTCATTCAGTGCATTCGGAGCCAGCGTATCATCGTCGTCCACGAGACCGACAAAATCTCCCGAGGCCGAAGAAAGGGCTGTATTGCTGCAGTTGGAAATATGCCCGTTCTCTGTCCGGAATGTGATATGGATACGGTTGTCCATGCTTTCATATTTCTTAAGAGCTGCGATCGTATCGGGATTGGAAGAATGGTCGTCGGCAATACAAATTTCAAAGTTCTGGTATGTCTGAGCGAGAATCGAATCGATGCATGCGGTCAGGTATTTCGGATCGACGTTATAGACAGGGATAAGAAGGGATATCAGAGGCTTGAATGTATATTTCTCTACAGGTGACGGAGAATCATGGAGTGCGGTCCATTTCTGATACTTTTCCTTATCCGTAATTTCAAAGCCGGTTACGGGGACCGGTTTGCGGCTATCTGCCGGGGCATGAGCCTGAATCGTCTGTATCATTCTCCGCACAGGATTGCGGGGAATCCTGAGAAAAGGAATGTAATGATCGGTATACACAAGCACTTCATAGTCACTGATCGCGTCAGGAAGAGGCGTCCGGATACTGAAATAGGATACGCCGTTTCCGTTTATGACCTTCTGCTCAAAAAAAACAGAATCATCCTTCTTAAGTGCAATGCGATTCACTTCATGTCCGACCCAGCCGTCGATAAAAATCTCAGGATGTCTGACACCGATTATTCTGCAATGCTTGATCTGATATTCCATACTGTTTGTCTCCAATCTGTTCATGAAAATACCCGGGGAACAAGTTTAGAAGTATATTATATCCGTTTTTTCCAACATTTACAACCACGGACAGATAAGATATAATGACAAGGTAAGTTTCCAAAGTCACAAGGCTTTCCCGCATGCGGGAAAAGCCTTGTGACCTTGGAAACAGGAAAACATGAGGAAGGAGCTCGAAGAGCGGATTCCGAATGTTTTCAGGATTGCGGGAGCCGCGTAAGCGGCGGAGCAATCCGTTGCCTTGTCATGGAGTAACACGGGTCGCTCCCGCATGCGGGAAAAGCCTTGTGACCTTGGAATGAAGCAACAAAACAGGAGAATTCAAATGGACTGTAAATATTATATAGACACATGCCAGTATTTTACCCCGCCCGGCAAATCGTTTCTTATTGTAAGCGGCTGGGTATTCACAGAGGACGGCAAGAGTCCGGAGCCGCGGGTCATTCTGAACGGAAAGGCACTGGAGCTGAAATGCCAGAGGATCGCACGGCGCGATATCCAGATGCGTTATCCGCGTTACCAGCCGGAAGCGGACTGCGGGTTTCGGTTCCGCATTTCCCTTTCGCCGGATCAGGAGACAAACAGCCTTAAGATTGCCGTATCTGCTGCCGGGAAAACCAAAATAATTCTTTCCCTTAACAGGCATGGACTTAACAAAATTCAGGACTCCGAGCCGCTTGTCTGTCATTTCGGAGATATTCGCATCCGTCAGGAGGATGAGGGATGGCGGTATATTCTGGACGGATGGGCAATATCGCATCTTTCTGTGCCTGTACGGATCACGATCCGCGATCAGCAGGGGAAGAGCGTCGATTTTACCAACAGAAGCGTCAACCGGGATGATCTGTGTCAGATGGGAGTTGTCGGCAAAGCCGATCGCTACTGCGGCTTTGCTGTTTCCTTCACAGGTTCGCGGAGCCAGACGTATTACTTTGTAATATCGGACGGAACAAACAACCGAATCAAACGTCTCGTCGCGGATGAAATCGAGCGCGAAGCGAAGAAACGCGACGAACGCCATATGATCGGAAATGTGGTAGGCAGTCTGGATATGGATCATATCAGCCGCGGCATGAAATATCTCCGCAAGAAAGGACTGCGCAAAACGCTGAAGCGTGTTCTGAAGGGTGATACGGACAGCGGAATGCCGTACGGAGAATGGTATGAAATCCACAGGACGTCGGATCAGGAGCTGGAAAGGCAGCGTCACATCTCCTTTGCCAATGCTCCGATGATCAGCGTGATTGTGCCGACTTACCGGACACCGATCCAATATCTTTGCGAAATGATCGAATCCGTACGCAGCCAGACGTATGCAAACTGGGAACTCTGCATCGGGGACGGCAGCGAGGGCGACAGGAAGCTGGAAGAAACACTGGAGAAATATGCCGCGCAGGACAGCCGTATCCATTATCAGATTTTAAAAAAGAACATGGGCATCTCCGGCAATTCGAACGGAGCGTTAAAGCTGGCAGAAGGAGAGTATATCGCGCTGCTCGATCATGATGATATACTGGCGCCCGACGCATTTTTTGAAGTGGTCAAATCACTTCAGGGAAAGAGTTACGATATTCTGTATTCGGATGAAGATAAAGTATCTTCGGACCTTACGGAATATTCGGATCCGAATTTCAAGCCGGATTACAGTGAAGATCTTTTCCGGTCCCATAATTATATTACACATCTCTTTGTCGTGCGGCGGCGTATCGTAACGGCGGAAGGCGGTTTCCGCAGTGAATTTGACGGTGCGCAGGATTACGATCTGATGTTCCGCTGTATCGAGAAAGCCAACGGAATATACCATATACCGAAGATCCTGTACCACTGGAGGATGCATGATGCTTCCATGGCCGGAAATCCGGAAAGCAAAATGTATGCTTACGAAGCTGGAAAGAAGGCGATCGAAGAGCATTACAGACGGACAGGTGTTCGTGCAAGCGTCGAGATGATGCCGATGCCTCTCTGGGGAATGTATCATACGATTTACGAGACGACCGGTGATCCGCTTGTTTCCGTGGTCATTCCAAACAAAGATCATGCCGGTGATCTGCGGACGTGTCTTCATTCCCTGTACTGCAAGAATACGTACAGGAATTTCGAAGTGATCATCGTAGAGAACAACAGTGAAAAGAAAGAGACGTTTGAACTGTATGAGCAGCTTCAGGCAGACCATGACAATCTGCGTGTGCTTACCTGGAAAGATTCCTTTAATTACGCGGCGATCAATAATTTCGGCGTAAAAGAAGCAAAAGGAAAATATCTGCTTTTCCTGAACAACGATACGGAGATTATCACGGAAGATGCGCTGAGTGAGATGCTCGGCTGCTGTATGCGTCCGGAAGTAGGCGTGGTCGGGGCAAAACTTCTGTATGAAGATGACACCGTGCAGCATGCAGGGATTGTCATTGGTTTCGGGGGCTTTGCAGGTCATGTCTTTACCGGGATCGGCCGTGACGATTATGGATTTATGGTGAGAGCCTGCATTAACTGCAATTACAGTGCCGTTACGGGTGCCTGCATGATGGTCGACCGGGAAGACTTTGACGGTGTCGGCGGGTTCAGTGAGGAATTTGCGATCAGTCTGAACGACGTGGATCTCTGTCTTAAGATCCGCGAACGCGGGAAACTTGTGGTTTACAATGCACATTCGCTCTGGTACCATTATGAGTCGAAGTCGAGAGGATATGAAGATTCCAAAGAGAAAGAAGAGCGGTTCCGGAAGGAGATCCACCTGTTCCGCGAACGCTGGGCAGATATTTTGAGAAACGGAGACCCGTATTACAACAAGAACTTCCCGATCGAATTTGCCCCGTTCCATCTTGGGTAGTTTGACGCGGTCGAATCAGCAGAATGGAGGATAAGAATATGCGTATTCTGGTTACAGGTGTGAAAGGGCAGCTTGGACATGACGTTATGAATGAATTGGCAAAGCGCGGTCATGAGGGGATCGGCGTCGATATCGAGGAAATTGATATTACGGATCCGATTGCTGTGGAACAAGGAATCCGTGAGGCGAACGTCGAGGCAGTCATCCATTGCGCCGCATATACGGCAGTGGACGCTGCGGAGGATAATATTGAAGTCTGCCGCAGAGTAAACGCACAGGGTACGGAGAATATTGCAAAGGTCTGCCGCAGCCTTGATCTGAAGATGATGTACATCAGTACAGACTATGTGTTTGACGGAGAGGGCGAACGTCCGTGGGAACCGGACGATCCTCGTCATCCGCTGAATGTGTACGGACAGACAAAATGCGAAGGTGAAATGGCCGTTGAGAAATATCTGGAGAAATATTTCATTATCCGTATCGCATGGGTTTTCGGAATCAACGGAAAGAACTTCATTAAGACGATGCTGAAACTGGGAGAGACACATGATTCTCTGACAGTCGTGAACGATCAGATCGGCTCGCCTACGTATACGTTTGATCTGGCCAGACTGATGGTCGATATGATCGAAACGGACAGATACGGCAGGTATCACGCAACGAACGAGGGATTGTGCACATGGTATGAATTTGCCTGCGAGATATTCCGCCAGGCAGGAATGAATGTAAAAGCAGCGCCCGTGACGAGCGATCAGTATCCGTCCAGGGCGAAAAGACCGCATAACAGCCGGATGAATAAAGACAAGCTCGACAAAGAAGGCTTTAAACGCCTGCCGCCGTGGCAGGATGCGCTTGCAAGATATCTGAAAGAGCTTGGATATCCTGCAGAATAAATCTGACGGCTTCGGATGCGGCTGCCGGTGACGGGCAGACTCAGCGTTTCAGCACCTTTCGGCTGAAGTAGTCGGAGGTGTATGAAACGGTGTCATTGATCAGATCCAGTTCGATATCGACGTAATTATGAAGATGAGAAAGCTTAAGCGGTACTCTGCGGCACCGGTCTCTGGTCGCGAAACCGGACGAGAGCCCTGTCAGATAATCATTTCCGAAGCCTCTTGAAACAAAGAAGAGATATTTCAGAATGAAACCGGCCAGCAATGCCGGAAAATTCAGTATCGTCTGGAACAGCGGCATGTTCTTGTAAATCAGGTAAATACTGTTTCGGGCAGCCAGCTTTACCTTGAATGAATTGTATTTGGAACCGCTTGTGCCGCTGCCGACGTGGCGAACGGAAGCAGAAGGGCAGTATACATTCTTATAGCCGAAGATGCGCGCGCGGTAGCAGATGTCAACGTCTTCCAGATACGCGAAATGATTCTCGTCGAAGAGACCGATCCGGCGAAAAATGCTCGTTCTGTATATGGCAGCACCTGCACAGGAGGAAAAGACTTCTTCCTGTTCCGTATAGGTGTCGGCAGGTCTTCCTGTACCGCGGTTTACAGCCCATCCCATCAGAGTATAGCCGTCGCCGGCCGAATCGAGCAGAGCAGGATTGCTCATTTGGAGCATACGGCTGCTGACGGAAAAGATCCTCGGGGAAGATTCGATCGTTCGAAGAAGCTGTGCCGTAAAGTCCGGATCCGCTGCCGTGTCGTTGTTCAACAGGAGTACATACGGCGTATGCGCTGCGCGGATCCCTTCGTTGACGGCTCTGCTGAAGCCATAATTCCGGTCAAGCGTAATCAGACGGATATCCGGATAATGTTCGCGAAGATAAGAAACGGAATTATCAGAGGAATGATTGTCCACAACAATGATCTGAAAATCCTGGCATGTCTGACCGGCGAGAGATGAGAGGCAGTCATCCAGGAATCTGCATCCGTTAAAGTTCGGAATAACGATCGTTATTTTCATCGGATATCTCCTTCTTATTCACTGATTCAAGAACAATGAATATAAGTCAATTATACGAAATAAGCTATGTTTCTGCAAGTGTATACAGGGCATATAAGAATTTTATAAGGTATTCTTCCATGAAATCATCTTGTCCTTTAAGGGAGAATGTTGTATCATGATATCTGTGTATTTGCAGGCAGGTGCGGGCGTCAGTGAAGCAGACCCGTTTCAGAAAATATAGATTTGAAGAGGAATAAACAGGATGTCAGTCAATCACGACAGACGTTCACCGGAGTCTGACAGACAGACACGTGGGGAACGAGGCGAACGTTCGAGATACAGCGGCCGGAGCCGTTATGCAGGAAATGACCGCCCGGTCAGGAGAATGGACCGCGCGGACGCAGAGTGGGAAGCAAGGAAGCGAGCCAGAGAAGCAGAAGCTCTGAAACGTAAGAAGAAGAAGCGCAGGAAGCGGATTTTGATAACGGTGGAGATTTTGATTCTCCTCGTTCTGATCGGCGGCGCTTTTATTTTAAGCAAACTTGGAAAGCTTAATTTTACCGGACTTGGGAATGTAACAACGTATGCAGATTCCGGACCGTACACGAATATTGCCCTTTTTGGACTTGATTCACGTGACGGAGAGCTGTCGGGCGGTGTCAACAGCGATACCATGATCATCGCCAGCATAAACAATTCCACGAAAGAAGTCAAGATGGTCTCCGTATATCGTGATACATATCTTCAGCAGGCAGACGGCAGCTATTTTAAAGCAAATTCAGCGTACTGCACCGGAGGGGCGCAGGCGGCAGTCAATATGCTGAACAAGAATCTCGATCTCGACATTAAGAATTACATCAGCATAAATTTTAAGGCATTGATTACAGTCATCGACGATCTGGGCGGCATCGATCTGGATCTTACCGCGGAGGAAGCATTCTGGCTCGACGGCTATATCAACGAGACAGCTGAAGCAGCCGGCACCACAAGCAGTCTGCTTCCCGATGAGAACGGCGGTACATACAAACTGAACGGAGTACAGGCAACGGCGTACTGCAGGATCCGGTATACACAGGGAAATGATTTTAAACGAACGGAACGTCAGAGAACCGTCCTTTCGAAGATCATCGAGAAGACGAAGAGCGCGAATATCCTTACGGTAAACAAGATCGTAGACGACGTGTTCCCGCAGATTTCTACGAGCCTCACAAGTGCACAGATCCTCAGCATGGCTGTACATGCAGGCAAGTATACGATCAGTGAAACGCAGGGTTTCCCTTACGATGTGGACCCTTCATGGATCGATGCAAGCGGCGCGAACTGCGTCGTGCCGATTGGCCTTTCACAGAATGTTGCGCGGCTTCACGCGTTTCTTTTCCCGGATCAGAATTACACACTTTCGGATGAAGTAAAGGCGATCAACGATGAACTGATCAAGAAGACGGGAGTTAATCCGGCTGATTATACATTAAGCTCGGATGCTTCCACTGGAAACTGACAGGAGAGATGAATATGGCAGGCGGACGACACAGGAAGAGCAAAGCATCGGGACGACGGAAGCTCAGGACAGTTATTGTTATCCTGGAAGTAGTGGCTATGCTGGTAGCGACGGCAGGCGCATACGTATGGGCCAAGGTCGGAAAGATCAATACAGTCAAGATCGATTCCGGGCAGATCCAGGTCAATTCGGATGTTGATGTAACGAAGCTGAGCGGATACACAAATATCGCGCTTTTCGGCGTAGATTCCCGAACGGGTTCTCTGGACGCCGGAAACAACAGTGATACCATGATCGTGGCCAGTATCGATTATGACAAGGGCCAGGTGAATATGGCATCGCTTTACCGTGATACGTATCTGGATATTGCAAGCAGTTCCGGTGCATACAACAAGGCGAATGCAGCATACTGTTCGGGCGGTCCCGTACAGGCGATCAACATGCTGAACAAGAATCTGGACCTGAATCTGGATAAGTATATCAGCGTTGATTTCGGTGCGCTCGCGACGGTGATCAACTGTCTCGGCGGTCTCGACGTGAATATGACATCCGGTGAGATTTTCTGGATGGACGGATATATCGAAGAAACATCGAATGCCTCCGGCATTTATTCTGAAACGATCGATGATGCGGGCGACGGTGTATACCATCTGAACGGAATACAGGCGACAGCTTACTGCAGAATTCGGTATATCGGAAACGATTATGAGCGGACGGAACGCCAGAGATATATTTTAAGCCTGATCCTTGAGAAGGCAAAGACGATGGACGTCGCAACGCTGATGGATATTATCGATCAGGTATTTCCGATGATCCAGACGAACATGACGCTGAGTGACATTACGACAGTTGCTTCGCAGGCAATGAATCTTACGATCGGACAGTCCTTCGGACTGCCGGAGAACAGAACGACGGGCAATGTCGGAAGCTGCGGCGACTGTGTCGTGCCGACAGACTGGGTCAGTGATGTTACGAAGCTGCATCAGCTGCTTTTCGGTTCGGATGATTATACTCCGTCTTCGACTGTGCAGGCGATCAGTACAAAGACAGCTTCGACGAAGGTGGGTCAGGCAACGTCCGAAGAATATCAATCTTCTTCCAGTACAGAAAGCAGCACGACTACGAAGACAACGACAGATAGCAGTACCGGCACGTCCAAGAACAGCAGCACAGGCACGGATTCCGGCGGCAGTACGACCGGCGGAACGACCGGAGGAACGACCGGCGGCAGTACGACCGGCGGCACAACCGGCGGCAGTACAACCGGCGGTACGGACAGCGGAACGACCGGCGGCGGAACGACCGGCGGCGGAACAGACAGCGGAACGACTGGCGGCGGCACGACCGGAGGCGGAACGGACAGTGGAACGACCGGCGGCGGAACGACCGGAGGCGGAACAGACAGCGGAACGACCGGAGGCAGTACAACCGGCGGCAGCGGTACAGGCGGAACGAACTGATAATAAGTAATAAGGACAGGTGGGCTGAGTGATCGAGGACAACGAGAAATATTTTAATCGGTTTCATGTTGTGATCGATGCATTTGTGATCGCGGCGTCTTATCTGCTTGCATGGTACCTGCGTTTTCAGAGTGGATTGTTTTACTGGGAGTGGTCTCTGTCTCTGCAGGTTTATGCGTATGCCCTGACATATATTATTCCGGCTTATCTGATCCTGTATTCATTTTTTGGGCTGTATTCCGTGAATGATGACAGGAACAGGCACAGCAGCTTCGCAAATGTTTTCAAGGCCAATATCGTAGGTCTCCTGATTGTTATTCTGTTTTTGTATCTGCTTAAGCAGGAGCATTTTTCCAGGACCATGCTTTTTATATTCTTCTGCATCAATGTTTTTGCGGAGAATATCGTGCGGTACGCGATTCGTCAGACGCTTCGGACGTCCAGAAGAAACGGCCGGAATCTTAAGTATATTCTGCTTGTAGGATATAGCCGTGCGGCAGAGGAGTATATCGACAGGATCCGTGCGAATCCGCAGTGGGGATATGTGATCAGAGGCATTCTTGACGATAATAAGGAGCGCGGCATGGAATACCGTGGGATCAAGGTGATCGGTGAGATCGACAATCTTTTTATCATTCTGCCGCAGAACCGCCTTGATGAAATCGCGATCACGCTCGGACTGTCGGAATACGGGAAACTGGAGCATATCGTCGGGCTTTGCGAGAAATCCGGCGTTCATACGATGTTTATTCCGGATTATACGAGCATTATCCCTACCAAGCCGTATACGGAGGATCTGCTGGGTCTTCCGGTCATCAACATCCGTCACGTACCGCTCAACAATCCGTTCAACAGCTTTGCAAAGCGGGTCGTGGATATAATCGGTGCGCTGATTGCCATTATCATTTTCTCGCCTGTTATGCTCGTAACGGCTGTCATTATCAAGGCAACATCTCCGGGACCGTTAATTTTCAAGCAGGAGAGGGTCGGACTTCACAACAAGTCTTTTCAAATGTACAAATTCCGGTCCATGATTGTTCAGGACGACCGCATTGAAAAGAAGGGCTGGACGGTCAAGGATGACCCGCGGGTCACAAAGATCGGCAGATTCATCCGCAAAACGAGTATCGATGAAATGCCGCAGTTTTTCAATGTGATGAAGGGCAATATGAGTCTTGTCGGACCGCGGCCGGAGCGGCCTCAGTTCGTAGAGAAATTCAAGGAAGAGGTCCCGCGCTACATGATCAAACACCAGGTGCGTCCCGGCGTCACCGGATGGGCACAGGTCAACGGATACCGCGGAGATACTTCGATCCGGAAACGCATTGATTATGATCTTTATTATATCGAAAACTGGACGATGGGATTTGATTTTAAAATCCTGTTTCTGACGTTTTTTAAAGGGTTTGTCAATAAGAACGCCTATTAAGAGGGGAGCAGAGAGACTGTGGTCTACAGCATCAAAACGACAAGAATTCTGGCCAGGCTTAGTCTCTTTGCTGCCGCGCTGATATGGGGCAGTTCTTTTTTTGTGCTTAAGGAGGCAGTGGATGTGCTTCCGGCGGCATTTGTACTGTCGATACGCTTTACAGGCGCGTCCCTGATACTGTCCCTGGTTTTTTGGAAGCATTTCAAAAAACTGACAAGAGAATATATATGGCAGTCATGCCTCGTTGCGATTGCTTTGTACGGCGGGTATCTTATACAGACATACGGTCTGAAGGAAACAACGCCAGGCAAGAACGCTTTTCTGACGGCTTCGTACTGCATCATTGTCCCATTTCTTTTCTGGGCTGTGAATCATACAAAACCGACGCGGAAGAATATCGCGGCGGCGTTTCTGTGCATCGCCGGAATCGGCCTTGTAACGCTTCAAGGTACGATCCAGATTACACATGGAGATGCGCTTACGCTGGCAAGCGGATTCTGTTATGCCATGCAGATCGTTCTGCTGGCTATGTATACGCCAAACAAGGATCCGGTGCTTTTTACGATAACGGAAATGATTTTCACGACGGTTTTTCTGTGGGTGACAACGCTTTTGACGGGAAGTATACCGGCTTCGGTCCCGCAGAGCACGATTCCGAAAATCATTTATCTATCTGTTTTCTGTACGGCGGTAACGATGCTTCTGCAGAATATCGGACAGAAATACACAAAGGCTTCTGCGGCATCGATCATCCTGTCTCTGGAAGCAGTGTTTGGCATCATTTTTTCGATGATTTTTTACGGAGAACGTATTTCAGGACAGCTGGCTGCCGGCTTTGCACTGATATTTGCGGCGGTAGTCCTTTCCCAGACAGAGCAAAGGCGGAAAAAAGCATGAGAAAATGGAAGAAATTCCGGCTTGAAATATCATCGGCCGCGGAAGAGGCGGTGACGGCAGTTCTTGCAGAGTGCGGGATAATGAGCGTGGAAATCGAAGACAAGCTTCCGCTTACGGACGAAGAGAAGAAATACATCTTTTCCGACGTTATGCCGGAGGACAATGTCGACGACGGCCGTGCGTATGTTTCCTTTTATCTGGAGGAAAACGCGGATGACAGGGCGATCCTTGCGGATGTGCGGAAAGCGCTTGCGGGTATGCGGGCATTTGTAGACCCGGGACCGTGTACGATCGAGTTTTCCGAAACGGCGGAAGAGGACTGGATCAACAACTGGAAGAAATACTTTCATACCTTTTCGATCGATGATGTACTGATCGTTCCGTCATGGGAAAAAGTTCCTTCCGACGCTTCAGCAGGGACGATCCTGCATCTTGATCCCGGAACGGCTTTCGGAACGGGAAAACATGAGACGACACGCTCATGTATCCGCGCGCTTTCCGGGCATATCAAAAACGGTGACAGAATGCTGGATATCGGAACGGGAAGCGGCATTCTGATGCTTTTGTCGCTGAAGCTCGGCGCTTCGCACGGTGTCGGAACGGATCTGGATCCGTGTGCCGTTCCGGCCGTCCGTCAGAATATGGAGAATAACGGGATCGATCCGTCGCGGTATGAGTTTTATCTCGGGAATCTGATAACGGATCAGGAACTTAGAAGCAGGATCGGACACGGTTCGTTTGATATTGCGGCGGCAAATATTCTCTCCGAAGTTCTTCTGCCGATGATGCCTGCGTCATATGAACTGCTGAAGCCCGGCGGGATCTATATTACCGGCGGCATCATCGATACGCGTGAAAAGGATGTAAAGGAAAGCCTTGAAAACAATGGCTTTCGTATTATTGAGACGATTCGTGACGGGGAATGGATCTGTTTTGTTTCCCAAAAAGAAAGAAGAGACGTGTAGGTATGTATCATTTTTTTGTGCCGGTCGGCCAGATTACATCGGATCATGTTATGATCACGGGCAGTGACGTAAATCACATCACGAATGTCCTTCGTATGGAAAAGGGTGCGGAAATCACGGTTCTGGACGGAAAGGGCAGCGAATATCTCTGCCGTCTTGATGGGTTCTCCAGGGAAAGTATTTCGGCGGAAATCCTTTCAAAGCAGCAGGTCCGCTCGGAGCTTCCTGTGAAGCTGTATCTTTTTCAGGGAATGCCGAAGAGTGACAAGATGGATCAGATCATACAGAAATCCATAGAACTCGGCGTTTACCGGATCATTCCGGTTTTTACGGAACGATCTGTCGTTAAGCTGGATTCGGGCAAGAAAGAGCAGAAGACGAAGCGTTACAATACGATCGCGGAAAGTGCCGCAAAACAGGCGGGACGCGGTATCATTCCGGAAGTTGCTCTGCCGCTTTCCTGGAAAGAAGCGCTTGACTGCGCCGCATCACTGGATCGGATCATCCTTCCGTATGAACTCGCGGATAATATGGAGAATACGAGATCGGTCCTTGCAAACCTTCCTCAAAACGGATCCGTCGGTATTTTTATCGGCCCGGAAGGCGGATTTGCCGTTTCGGAAACGGAGGATCTGATCAGACGCGGTGCCAGTGTGATTACGCTTGGACGAAGAATCCTGCGGACGGAAACGGCGGGCCCGGCGATCCTCGCGATGATGGTGCTTCTTATGGAACAGTAAGATTTCAGATCGTTCCGGAAAGGAAAATATGGAAATATATCTTGATAATTCGGCAACGACGAAGGTTTATCCGGAAGCGGCCTCACTTATGAGCAAGGTCATGACGGAGGATTACGGGAATCCTTCGTCCATGCATCACATGGGAGTAACGGCAGAGAAATATATCCGTGAAGCGACGGGATCCATCTGCCGTACCCTGAAGGCGAAAGAAAATGAGATCATTTATACATCCGGGGGTACGGAAAGTGATAATCTGGCTGTGATCGGCGCTGCCCGCGCAGCGGGCAGGACGGGAAAGCATCTCATAACGACGGTGATCGAGCACCCTGCCGTTCATAATACGATGGAATATCTGAAAACAGAAGGATATGAGGTTACATACCTTCCGGTCGACCGGGACGGACTTGTATCCGCGGATGATGTCAGAAGAGCTGTCAGGGCGGATACGATTCTGGTTTCGGTCATGTGTGTCAATAATGAGATCGGATCGCGCCAGCCGGTGGAAGAGATCGGGATGATGCTGAAGAGTGAATGTCCCAGGGTCCTTTTTCACGTGGACGACGTGCAGGGATATGGAAAATACCCGATCTGTCCGTCACGCTGCGGCATCGATCTTCTTGCTTTTTCAGGCCATAAGATCCACGGTCCGAAGGGCGTGGGAGTGCTGTATATAAGGGACAAGGTCCGGGTCCTTCCGGTAATTTTCGGCGGCGAACAGCAGAGAGGACTTCGCTCGGGAACGGAAAATGTGCCGGGGATAGCCGGCATTGGGTGTGCCGCCTCCCGGATCTGCGGAGAACTTGCGGAAAATACGAAAAGAATGTATACTTTAAAAGAATTCTTTATTCAGGGACTGTCCGGTATGGATGACGTCGTTGTTCACGGAAGAACAGGCCGTGACAGTGCACCGCATATTATCAGCGCAGGCTTTGGCGGCGTTCGTTCTGAGGTACTGCTTCATGCGCTTGAAGAACGCGGCATTTACGTTTCTTCCGGGTCTGCGTGTGCCTCGAACCACCCCGGTATAAGCAGCACGCTGAGGAGCATCGGTGTGACCGGGAGATATATCGAATCGACGATACGTTTCAGCCTTTCCGAGTTTACGACCGGAGAAGAATTGTCTTATACACTGACGGTACTAAAGGAACTGCTCCCCAATTTGCGGAAATTCAAGAGCTGTTAGAAGAAAGGAAGAACCAT
>Ga0268263_1000462_pt1 | contig 65605 bp, 62 predicted proteins | sample Biomet5_FD_190358 | JGI IMG/M metagenome (GOLD analysis project Ga0268263, IMG submission 190358) | Microbial communities from bioreactor (seeded with sewage sludge) at LBNL, California, USA - Biofuel metagenome 5 (SPAdes) (version 4) | ecosystem: Engineered > Bioreactor > Anaerobic >... | reverse complement strand
TCGGCGTCACCGACGGCAGCAACGCCTTCCTCATCCTGGCCGACCAGCTGGGCACGCCGCTCGCGCTTGCCACTCCGGACGGAAATGTCGTACAGACAATGCGTTACGACAGTTTTGGCAACCTGTTGGACGTCGCGGGCGAGGTGGTGCGGCTGCCTTTGGGCTTCGCCGGCGGGCTTTTCGACGGGGACACCGGCCTGACCCGTTTCGTCTGGCGCGACTATGACGCCGACACCGGCCGCTTCACCGCCCTCGACCCGCTCGGCGAAAAGGGCGGCGACAACGACTGGTACGGGTACTGTTTGGATGCTCCGATCAACCGGGCGGATGTCTGGGGACTCAGCGATGAGGACAACTCAACCGACGCAGAAGACTCCGCCTTGAGGGTTTTGTTTCAAGGTGCAAAAGGCGCGAAGACGGGTCGCAAAATCGGTGGAGCGATCGGCGAACGTTATGGAGTTCGTGGGCCCGGCGCAGCCACCGGCACCTTTGTTGGGAATGCGATCGGCATGGCGTTGCAAACGATTGCCGAATATCCTCCAGCCAAAGAAAAGGCCAGAAATTTAGCAAATGGGCTAGTGAAGCAGCTTAAGAATTCCATTGAAGCGCAAACTCCACAGGCCGATACGGATGAAGCATCCGAGTCAGACGCCAGCATATACAGCACCTCGCCAGATTGATTACATAGTTTTATGAATGCTTCGTGTTTGGCTTCCCATTGCAGCGTGCAACAATCAGGAGTTTGAATGAACGTGACGCAAAGCTGGATATGGATTCGGCCAGCGACAGCGCTCGCCCTGACCGTCATGTTTGTGCTCCTGTTGGCTCACTTCAACGCTTGGGACTGGAGCCCAACTCTCATCGTACTTATTATTTGGGATGCCCATGACTTATGGAAGGCGCTTCGGGAGAGAAAAAACATGCGCGGCTCTCAGTAACACTGCGGGAGCAGTCCCTTCCTCTAACGCCATTGGATTCCCCCCTAATGCATCCACTTGCCGTGGGGCTTCGCCGACCCTTTGACGCCGACACCGGCCGATTCACCGCCCTTGACCCGCTCGGTGAAAAGGGCGGCGACAACGACTGGTACGGCTACTGCCTCGACGATCCGGTGAACAAGGTGGACGTATGGGGACTGTTCAGATTCGGAGAGCGGCCGATTGATGGGCCGGGAGGAGTGCAAATCGAAGTTTCAAGCCAGATACTGAATGGCGCAAACATTGAAGGAAAACACGTATAGGGGTTCTATGAGGATGGGACCGGCGATAATGTTGGTTTTTTCCCGGATGGCTTGCATGCTGACACCAAGCATCCCCAGAACGACTACACGCTGATGGATCCATTCTACCCAGATGAAATCACACGGGAGGCCGAAAGGATCTCCAGACGCGATGGCGTAGGAGAGTACAAAACGTTCTCAAACAATTGCCAGGGGTTCAGAAAGACGATGACAAGCAGGATGTACGATCTGGGTCGCTATTTCCGCGGTTCCGCACTCGACCCTCGTTAGGTATTCAGTACAATGCGGACTTTTCCCTCAGCATTGTCACAGGGATGCATCATGAAACAATTCTGGCGGCATGTTTTTATAGTTTTCGTAGCCTTGTTCCTCTTTTTTTCATCAGTTTTTGTTTATGTTGTTTCTGTCCATATGCCCCCGGAGAAAATAGCATTCGTTAACGCCATTTTCCGCAGAGGCGTTAGCGATTCGCTGTCCGAAGACTATTCTTTTGACATATGGAATTTGGGCAGCACGTTGGAAATGCCTTTCACTGTAGACTATACGCGTGAAGTAGCCGTCGTCTTAAACTTTAAAAATGATTTTCCGCCGAGTGGAATGACCTATTCCGGGCGTCTTCTTGTGCAGTACTACCAGGGCAACAGGCTTGTCCAATCCAAGGTCTACTCACACCACGACTCATCCGTGCCCTATCCTGGCAGCGAAACGGCAGCGATCATTCTCGACACGCAGGTTCTTCCATTGCATGGCGGGTCAGCTAAGCACTCCGTCATCATCAAAGTTCTTGAAGCAGACTCACGATTTGCAAAGTACAAGAACTCCATGAAAGTCCAGGTCCGCGGCTCGTTCAGCTGGTAGCCAGCATTTCCATTCCGCGCTGCGATGAGCACCTCCCTGAATTAGCCGGTCGAAAGGTATGGCGGAGGAGCAAGAGCGGATGTGCGAACTCCAATTACGCGCAGGATCGACAGCGTCGCCTATGGTTTCTGCGTGCGCCTCGCGGCGTCCAACTTTTACGCCGTCGGCTTCCAGATCGGGACCGGAGCCGTGTTTCTCGCCTCGGTATACGGGCTGCTCTACGGCGCGGTTCTCGGGTTCGGGGCCGGCGTCATTTGGGCTGCGCTGGCGTGGGCCTACCGCAGCGCGTGCGCACGCAAAAGGTAGAACGGCGGCCGCCGCCGGGCGCAAGATGCGCCCAAGTTGAGCATGATCGGCGCGGTTCGCCGTCGCTTCACGAGAATGTCATACCCACGGTTGCACCACACGAAAAGGATGCTCTCTGCCGCCACGGGAGCTGTCGTCCTCGCGGGAGAGCCCTGGTTCTATGGCAACATGCCGCGTGAACATGTTGCGGACATAAACAGAATCATGCGCCGCGACATCGAGCCCGCCCCGTAAGTGGAGCGCGACCAGGAGGCCATGCGCCTCTCCGTCAGCGGCAGCACGTACTGGTGAGCCGCCGCCCTGCGGCGCTCAGGCGCTCCACGCCTGTGGAAGTCGCGGGCAAAAGCGCTGCGGCCAGCCGCCCCCGGCGTCACCGGAGGCGGCTGCGCCGGCGGTGTCCTACTCCACCCTTTCGGCGGGCCAGACGAGCATGAACACGTCGCTCAGGCCGCAGTTCTTCTTGAGATAGGCCTTGATCGCCTTGCCCACGTTCTTCGGGCCGGCCACGGTGTAGCTCAGGTTTTCCGGGTCGTACTGCGGTCCGGAAAGGCCCATGGATCCGCCCGTGCTGCGCGAGATGGTGAACCCGCCCACGGAATGGACCAGGAACTCGTTGAACTTGGTCAGCTGCTCCGTCGGGACGGAGGCCGGAATCACGAAGAAATGCACCGTGGTCTTGGCGGCCAGGGCGCTGCCGGAAAGGACGAGTACGAGGGCCAGGGACAGCAGGATCGTTTTCAGTTTCATGGCGGCTCCTTCATTTTTTGCGAAGGTAGCCCATGCGCGCAGGCCTGCCAAGGCCGCCCCCGCCGTCCGGAGGCGGCCGTCCCGCTGCTCCGCCCTAGCCGAACTGCCGGGCGACGAAGTCCCAGTTGGCCAGCTTGCCCAGCGCGGCCACAAGGTAGTCCTTGCGCAGGTTCTGATAGTCCAGGTAGTAGGCGTGCTCCCAGACGTCCAGGACGAACAGCGGCTTGTGGCCCGTGGCCAGCGGGCACACGGCGTTGGGCGTCTTCACGATGGAAAGCTTGCCGTCCTTTTCCGCCAGCCAGACCCAGCCGGACCCGAACTGGGCCAGGCCCTCGGCCACGAACTTGGCGCTGAAGTCCGCGAACGAGCCGAAGGCGGCCTTGACGGCCCCGCCCAGTTTGCCGCCGGGCTCGCCGCCGCCGTTGGCCTTCAGGCAGCTCCAGTAGAAGGTGTGGTTCCAGGCCTGGGCGGCGTTGTTGTACACGGCGGCCATGTCGTCCTTGCCATGGCTGGCGGCGATGAGCCCCTCCAGCGTGCCGGACAGCCGCTTCTCCACATACAGGGAGTTGACGGCCTTGTAATAGGCCGCGGTGTGCTTGCCGTAGTGGAAGCTCACGGTGCGCGCGCTGATCACCGGCTCCAGGGCGTCCTGGGCGTAGGGCAGCGCGGGCATGGGAAAGGGCTCGCTTGCGTGCGCCGCCGTGGGAAAGAGCGTGGCCGCTCCGGCGACCATCGCCGCCCCGGCGGCGAGCTTGACGAATTCGCGGCGGTCCAGGCCCTGGGAAGTCTTGTCGTCCATGAGCGCATCTCCTTCTGGTTGGCGGTGGGAGAGAGGAATAACGATTATCGTCTTCTACACCGCCGCGCCCCCGCTGTAAAGACGGCCGGCCAGACGCCGCCCGCCGCAAAAAGGGCCGCCCCACCCGCGTGGAACGGCCCGGAAGGTGCGCCTAAGCGCCGGAGCAAGCCGGGGTCACTCCAGCAAATGCACGCCCCAAATCTCGCGGGCGTATTCCGAGATGGCCCGGTCGGACGAGAAGTAGCCCATGCCGGCCGTGTTCAGGATCGAGCTGGTGAGCCAGAGTTCGCCGCTGCGGTAGAGCCGGGCCACTTCCTTCTGCTTGTCCACGTAGGAGCGGAAGTCGGCGCAGAGCATCCAGCGGTCGCCGTCCTTGAGCAGGCTGTCCACGATGGGCCGGAACAGGTCCGGCTGCATGGGCGAGAAGTGGCCCGAGGCGATGAGGTCCAGGGCCCGGTGCAGGCTCTCGTCCCGCTGGTAGTAGTCCCAGGGGTTGTAGCCGCGCGCCTTGAGCGCGCCCACCTCCGGGGTGGTCATGCCGAAGAGGAAGAAGTTCTCCGCGCCGACGCGCTCGCGGATCTCCACGTTGGCCCCGTCGAGGGTGCCGATGGTCAGCGCGCCGTTCAGCGCGAACTTCATGTTGCCCGTGCCGCTGGCCTCGGTGCCGGCCAGGGAGATCTGCTCCGAGAGCTCGGCCCCGGGGATGATCTTCTCGGCGTTGGACACGCAGTAGTTGGGGATGAAGGCCAGGGTGAGCACGTCGCGGCAGCGGGGCTCGCGGGCCACGGTGTCGGCCACGGCGTGGATCAGCCGGATGATCAGCTTGGCCATGCGGTAGCCGGGCGCGGCCTTGCCGCCGAAGATCACGGTGCGCGGCACGATGTCGTGGCCGGCGCGGCCTTCGCGCAGGTCGTCGTACAGGCTGACCACGTGGAGCACGTTCAGGAGCTGGCGCTTGTATTCGTGGATGCGCTTCACCTGGACGTCGAACAGGCTGTCCGGATCGAGCTTGCGGTCGATCTTGTGCAGCACGTACTCGGCCAGGCGCTGCTTGTTCTTGTGCTTGACCTTGCCCCAGCGGATGCGGAACTCCGGGTCCTGGGCGAAGGGCTTCAGCTCCTCCAGGCGCTCCAGCCGGGTCACGAAGCCCGTGCCGATGGCCTCGGCGATGAGTTCGGTGAGGCCGGGGTTGCACTGCCGCAGCCAGCGCCGCGGCGTGATGCCGTTGGTCTTGTTGTTGAAGCGCTCGGGGAAGAGTTCGGCGAAGTCGCGGAAGGTGACGGCCTTGAGGATGTCCGTGTGCAGGGCCGAAACGCCGTTGACCGAATGCGAGCCGAGCACGGCCAGGTTGGCCATGCGCACGCGCTTGCCGTAGTCCTCGGCGATGAGCGAGAGCCTGGCGATGCGCTCGTCGTCGCCGGGGTAGCGGCGGCGCATGTCGTCCAGGAAGCGGCGGTTGATCTCGTAGATGATCTGCATGTGGCGGGGCAGCACGCGGGTCATGAGGTCCACGGGCCAGTGCTCCAGGGCCTCGGGCATGACGGTGTGGTTGGTGTAGGCGAAGGTGCCCACGCAGATCTCCCAGGCCTTGTCCCAGGACATGAGGTGGTCGTCCACCAGGATGCGCATGAGCTCGGGGATGGCGATGGCCGGATGGGTGTCGTTGAGCTGCACGGCCACGAGCTTGGGCAGGTCGTCAAAGCCCTGATGGTGCTTCAGGTGCCTGCGGGTGATGTCGTTGAAGGTGGCGGCCACGAAGAAATACTGCTGCTTGAGCCGCAGCTCCTGGCCCTCCAGGAAGTTGTCCGTGGGATAGAGCACCTTGGAGATGTTTTCGCTCTTGGCCTTGTCCTCGATGGCCTTCAGGTACGCGCCGGAGTTGAAGAACTCCAGGTTGAAGTCCCGGCTGGACTTGGCGCTCCAGAGGCGCATGTTGATGACGTTGCCGTTCTCGTAGCCCGGCACCATCATGTCGCAGGCCATGGCCATGACCTTCTCGCCGCCCTCCCAGACGCAGCGCAGGCGGCCCTGGTCGTCGGTGTAGGTGTTGACCTGGCCGCCGAACTGCACCGGGAAGAGATAGCCGGAGCGGTCGTACTCCCAGGGATTGCCGAAGCGGAGCCAGTTGTCCGGCCGCTCCACCTGCCAGCCGTCCTGGATGCTCTGGTAGAAGATGCCGTACTCGTAGCGGATGCCGTAGCCGTAGGCCGGCACCTTCAGGGTGGCCATGGAGTCGAGATAGCAGGAGGCCAGCCGGCCCAGGCCGCCGTTGCCCAGCCCGGCGTCCCACTCGGTCTCGCTGATCTCCTCATAGTCCTGGCCCATCTCGGCCAGGGCCTCGCGCACCTGATCCTCCAGGCCGAGGCAGATGACGTTGTTCTTCAGCGACCGGCCGACGAGGAACTCCAGGGACAGGTAGTACACGCGCTTGGCGCTGTGCTCGTAGTACGAACGCTGGGTCCGGATCCAGTGCTCGGCCATGCGCTCGCGGATGGTGTAGGCCAGGGCCTTGTAGTAATCCTGGATGCCCGCCCGCGTGATGTCCTTGCCCAGGAAGGCGAACATGTGCTTGCGGATCTCCTCCTTGAGCCCCTCCACGGGCGAGCAGCGGCTCTCGGGCGCGATGGACGGCTCCGCGTCCTGCGGCGGGACCTGCGGCGCGGCGTTCCGGCGGGCGGAGGACATGGGACGCTTCGACGCAGGATCGGATTTCTTGACCGGCATGGGCACCTCGATTGGTTGATCCCCATCATTGTGCGGATTGCTACCCGTTTTTGTGCCCGCATTCCGCAAAAATAGCAAGGCCGCGCGTTTTCGGACGCATTTCCTCGACCTGCGCCTTGACGCCCGGAGCGTCGTGCCTATATTCGCAACATACCCCACCTGGGTATAATTCATACTTCGGAGGCGGCGCATGAACACCCAAGTCCCTTCCCGGAACTGGAACCCCTATGTGGCGGGCGCCCTGGCCGGCCTGCTCCTGGTGCTCTCCGTCTGGATCACCGGCAAGTACTTCGGGGCCTCCACCACCTACGTCCGCGCCGCCGGCTTCGCCGAAAGCGCCCTCGACGCCGCCCGCGTGGCGGCCATGCCCTACTTCATCAAGGAAAAGCCGATCATCGACTGGCAGTGGATGTTCGTCGTGGGCATCGCCCTGGGCTCCTTCGCCGCGGCGCTGCTCAGCCGGACCTTCCGCATCCAGGCCGTGCCCGACCGCTTCGCGGCGCGCTTCGGCCGTGCGACCGGCCGGCGCATGCTCACGGCCTTCGTCGGCGGGGCCGTCGCCATGTTCGGCGCGCGCCTGGCCGACGGCTGCCCCAGCGGCCACGGCCTGTCCGGCTCGCTCCAGCTAGCCGCCAGCGGCTTCGTGGCCCTGGCCTGCTTCTTCATCGGCGGGCTCGTCGTCGCCCGTCTGGTCTACGGGCCAAGGAGGTAACCATGGAACTCCTGTTCGGACTCGTCACCGGCGTCCTCTTCGGCGCGCTGCTCCAGCGGGCGGAGGTCATCCGCTATGACCGCCAGCTCGGCGCGCTGCTCCTGGAGGACATGACCATCGTCAAGTTCATGCTCACCACCGTGCTCGTGGGCATGGTCGGCGTGTACCTGCTGGCCGATCTGGGCCTGGCCAAGCTCTCGCTCAAGCCGCTGGTCCTCGGCGGCAACATTCTCGGCGGCCTGACCTTCGGCGCGGGCTGGGCGCTGCTGGGCTACTGCCCGGGCACCGCCGGCGCGGCCCTGGGCGAGGGCCGCATCGACGCCCTGGCCGGCATGGCCGGCATGCTCGCCGGCGCGGCGCTCTATGCCGAGGCCTACCCCACGCTGAAGCAGACCGTGCTGACCTGGGGCGACTTCGGCAAGGTCACCCTGCCGCAGCTCCTCGGCCTCAACCACTGGCTCGTCATCGCGGCGTGTCTCGTCGGCGGCGTGCTGCTTCTGCGCTGGTTCGAACGCAAGGGCTTGTAAGCCCTGCCCGTCCGCCCATTACGCAGGGTCCAGGGGGCGCGAAGCCTCCTGGCCTGCGGAGCATGCATCACGCGCCGCAACGCTGTGCCTTGAAGGATGCCTCCGGCGGCCAAAGGGCCTGCGGCCCTCTGGACACCCGATAAGGGGAAGAGCGGGGGGCTTCAATTACGCAGGGGCCAGGGGGCGCGAAGCCCCCTGGGCTGCGGAGCACGAAGCACACGCCACGACGGTGCGGCTTGGATGACGCCTCCGGCGGCCAAAGGGCCTCCGGCCCTCTGGACACCCGATAAGGGAAAGAGCGGGGGCTTCAATTACGCAGGGTCCAGGGGGCGCGAAGCCCCCTGGCCTGCGGAGCACGAACCGCACGCCACGACGTTGCGGCTTGGATGACGCCTCCGGCGGCCAAAGGGCCTCTGGCCCTCTGGACACCCGATACGGGGAAGAGCGGGGGCTTCAATTACGCAGGGTCCAGGGGGCGCGAAGCCCCCTGGCCTGCGGAGCATGAAGCACACGCCACAACGGAGTGGCGGTCATGCGGCGCGAATCGCGATTGGGCGGAGGGAACGCGGGAAGCCTCGCGCTACTCGCCGAGGACGTCCTGGATGTGTTTGACGTACTCGGAAAGCAGCTTGCCGCCCTCTTCCGGCAGGTCCACGAACTGGCCGCCCATGGTGATGCGGCCGTGCTCCTCGTCGATGCGGCGCAGAACCACGGGCGCCATGAGCATCTGACCGCAGCCGGACAGGGCCAGGTCGCAACGCAGCAGCACGCGCTCGCCGGGCTGCGCGGCCCGCAGGGGGCTCTTGAGGCTGCTGCGCGCGGCGAAGCAACAGCCCGCCGGGGCCAGGTCGAGCACCACGACGTCGTGGTCGCCGAAGGCCCCGTGGACGTTGCCGGGCACCGCGACCTTGATGCGCTCGTCGCGGCGCAGCACCAGCCGCTCCACCGTGGCCGGGTAGGCCAGGAAAAGCAGCGGCGCGGGGCTGGTCACGCGGTTGAGCACCTCGCTGCGAAAGCCGAACAGGGTGCCGCCCGCGTGGAGCTGGGCCACGACGACGGCGCCGTTGCCCAGCCGCGCCAGCACGTCATGGGGCAGGCGGGCCTGCACGACGATGTATTCGAAGGGCTCCAGGCCGATGACCTTGCACTCGTAGCGCTGCTCCGTGACGGGCAGGCGCAGGGTCAGAGGCAGGCCGATCTTGAGGTTGAGATTCACGCCCGGCAGGCGTTCAACGCGTCTGGCGTTGTCCGCCGACTCCAGCGCAGGCTTCCCGATGTTGCGGGCGAGACTGCCTTCCGACTGCTGCGGCTGCTCATCCATAGCGGCTCCTGCCCCGGCTTATTCCATTGCCGGGGGAATAACTACTGATCGTAATTCTAATCAAAGAGGGAGCCGCAGGCAAGTTCTCTTTCAGGAGGGCTTTCTTTCGGCGCGCGCCTGCTTCATGGCGTCCAGGAGCGAACCCGGCACGAAGAGGCCGCCGCGGCCGCGGCCGAGCTTGACGCCCGGCTTCACCGCGCCGTGGAAGTCCGAACCGCCGCTCTTCAGGAGCCCCAGACCGTCGGCCAGACGTCCGACGAGCGCGGTGTAGGCCTCGGAATGCTCGGTGTAGAACACCTCCACTCCGTCCAGGCCCAGGCCCGCCAGTTCCGTGAGCAGGGCCTCGATCTGGCGCGGCTGCTGCGAGAGGAGATAGGGGTGCGCCAGCACGGCCAGGCCGCCGTCGGCGTGCACCGCGGCGATGGCCTCCCGGGGCGTGAGCTTCTCCTTGGGCACGTAGGCCAGGCCGCCGCGGCCGAGGAACCGCGTGAAGGCCTCCTCGAAGGTGCGCACGACGCCCGCAGCGACCATGGCCTGGGCCATGTGCGGCCGGCCCACCACGCCGGAGGCGCGGCGCGCCACGTCGGCCATGTCCAGGTTCACGCCGACCTGGCGCAGCTTCTCCAGCATGATGTCGTTGCGTCTGGCCCTGGCCTCGCGCACGCGGGTCAGTTCCGCGACCACGCGGCCGGGGCGCTCGTCCACGAAGAGCGCCAGCAGGTGCGTGGGCAGGTCGGCGTACTCCAGCGAAAGCTCGCAGCCCGGCACGAGTTCGACGCCCAGGGCTCCGGCCTCGGCCCTGGCCTCCGGCAGGCCCTCGAAGGTGTCGTGATCCGTGAGCGCGACGGCGGACAGGCCCGCGGCCTTGGCCGCACGCATGAGTTCGGCCGGGGTGAAGGTGCCATCAGAGGCCGTGGAATGGGTGTGCAGATCAATGCGTTGCTGCATATTCCACCTATAGATTTCGGTAGTGACTTTTGGAACAATGTATTAGCCGCTTCTGCTGTTCCGTCAAGCCCCGGATCGGCTTGTGCGGCCGGGCGGCCTCGGATATACCGACGCCAGCCCGCAAAACGGAGGTGCGCCATGTCCCTGGATATCCAACTCGTAAGCCTGCTGGCCTGCCCGCAATGCCGCGGCGAGCTCGCGCTCCTGCCGGAGCAGGACGGGCTGCTCTGCGCCGCCTGCGCCGTGGTCTACCCGATCAAGGACGAAATCCCGATCATGCTCGCGGACGAGGCCGTGCCCTTGGACAAGTGGCCCGGCAGCCGTCCGGAATAATCCGCGCGGAAACGGGCTCCGGCTCCGCGCGGCCTTCCCCTGCCGGAATCAAGGGGCGCGCCCCCCGCGCCGCCGCAGCGCGCCCGGAAGCGCCGCTTAAGCCATCCCCGTTCGGGGCTCCTGCGCGCCCCGCCCCCCGCGGCGGGGGACTTGCCGGGCGGGCCGCTTTGCCGTAGGACTCGCCTGGGTTTCGGGGCGTAGCGCAGCTCGGTAGCGCGCCTGCTTTGGGAGCAGGATGTCGCTGGTTCAAATCCAGTCGCCCCGACCAGAACGACGACAAGGCCCGGAAGGCGTATGCCCTCCGGGCTTTTGCCTTCTTGCGGCGTCGCCGGCGCGTGCCACGCCCGGCGGCGGCCGGCCACCGCCCGTTCACGAAATATTTATGCGTGCGGGCTGGGCAGCGGCCCCACGCGGCGGTATAAGGAAGCCAAAATCGGCGTTCCGAACCGCAACCGTGAGGAGGCAGCCATGAAGGGCGACCATGAGCATTCCCACGACCACGATCACGAGCACACCCACACCCACGAGCATCCGCACAGCCACCCCGGCATCGGCGAGCATACGCATCCGCACGAGCACACCCACACCCATGAGCACGAACACACGCACACGCATCCGCACGACCATGCGGACGGCGCGGCCGACCACGTCCACGAGCACGGCGCGGAGCACGGCCCGCACGAACACACGCATCCCGGCCACGACAAGGAGCCGCACGACCACAAGCATTAGCCGGGCGGCCCGGCGGGGACAGGCCGTTCGCTAGGTCCGGACGGCCCTGTCCCGGCGCTTGGGCGAGAGCGTCGCACAGACCACGAAGAGCGCGCTGGAGACGAGGACGATGGACGCCCCGGCGGGCAGATCGAACCGGGCGGCCAGGAGCAGCCCGGCCTCGCAGGACGCGACGCCCAGCGCGGCCGCCAGCAGGAACATCCGCCGCAGGTTGTAGGTGAGCTGGTAGGCCGCGGCGGCCGGGTTGATGATCAGGCTGTACACGAGCAGGCCGCCCACGCTGGGCAGGCAGGCCGTGACCGTGACCCCGGTGAAGCAGAGGATGCCGTAGAAGATGGCGGTGGCCGGCAGCCCGGCGGCGGCGGCGATCTCCCGGTGGCAGGCCACGGCCTGGATCTCCTTGAAGAACAGGCCCAGGGCCGCCAGGGCCGCCAAAGCGGTCCCGCCCAGGAGCCAGACGTCGCGGGCCGAGACCGTAAGGATGTTGCCCCAGAACAGGCCCAGGGCCTCGGCCCTGGAGCCGGGCAAAAGCCCGATGCATAGAATGGCCACGCCGAGCATGGCCGAGAACACGATGCCCACGGCCGTGTCGGGCGAAACGTCCCCGCGATCGGCCATGGGTCCGATGACCGCGGCCGAGCCCAGGCTGAGGGCCAGGGCGCCGACCAGGGGGTCCAGCCCGAACACCATGGCCAAGAGCCCGCCGGCGAAGGCCGCGTGGGCCAGGCACACGCCGATGAAGGTCAGGCGCATGAGCACGGCGAAGACCCCGGCCAGGGAGCAGCAGACTCCGGCGAAGGCCCCGGCCAGCAAGGCGTGGCGCATGAAGGCGTGGTCGAGCAGGCCGAGCAGGTCCATCCGCTTCCTCAGAACAGGACCACCGGGCGGTCCCGGTGGGCGAGCACGGTAAAGGGCACGTCGAAGGTCGCGGCCAGGCGCTGCGGATCGAGGGCCTCGCGCGCGGGGCGGAGCCAGGCCGGCCGGCCGTCGCGCAGGGCCAGCACGCGCCCGCAGAGCACGGGCAGCGCATTCAGCTCGTGGGTGACCATGAGCGTGGTCAGGCCCAGGCGCGCGTGGATCTCCCCGATGCATTCGAGGATCTCCCGCCGGGCCCGCCAGTCCAGGGCCGAGGTGGGTTCGTCGAGCAGGAGCACGTCCGGCCGCCGCAGCAGCGCCCGGGCGATGGCCGCGCGCTGGGCCTCGCCGCCGGAACAGCGGCCGATGGGCCGGTTCTCCAGGTGGGCCACGCCCACCAGGGCCAGCAGCTCCCGGGCCCTGGCGCGCACCTCCGGGCCGGGCCGGCGCAGCAGGCCCAGCTCCGCATAGGCCCCGACCATGACCGACTCCAGCACGCTGATGGGCAGCCGCGGGTCCAGGGCCGTCATCTGCGCGGCCAGGGCCACCCGGCCCCGACCGCCCCGGCCGGAGCCGCGGACCGCGACGCGGCCGGCGGCAAGCCTCAGCCGGCCGGCCACCACGGCCAGCAGCGTGCTCTTGCCCGAGCCGTTGGGGCCGATGACGCCCAGGAATTCGCCCCGCGCCAGCTCCAGCCGGGGGATGTCCAGCACCGCGCGGCCCTGGCGGACCACGCGGACGTCCGTCAGCGCCACGGCCGGGGAATCCGCGGCCGGCGTCATCTGCGCCCCGGCAGGGCGGCGGCGAGGCGCTCCACGTCCCAGGCGAGCGCCTGTTCCCAGGTGGCCGCGGCGGGGTCCGCACCGGGGAAGTTGGTCAGCACCGCGTGCCCGGCGCCCAGCTCGTCGGCCAAGGCCTTGCCCGAGCCGCCGGTGCTCTGCATGTTGTCCGCCACGAGCACGGCCCGGGCCGCCTTGGCCTTGTCCATGACCTCGGCCAGCTGCCGGGGATTCATGTCCTCGAAGCGGCCGTAGTCGGCCACCACCACGCAGCCCAGCCACTCCAGCAGCGGCCGCTGCATGACGTCGCAAATGACTTTGGCGCCGGGCAGCCCGGCCTGGGCCGCGCGGGCCTTGAGCCGGGCCGCGAGCGTCCGGATGCGCCCCTGACGGGCCCGGGCCCGGGCCGCGATGTCCTTCGCCCCGGCCGGGTCCAGGGCCTCCAGCAGCGCGGCCACGGCCTTGACGGCCTCGGACTGGCGCTCGGGCAGCATCCAGTTGCCCGCGGCCGACACCACGCACAGCCGCTCCCGCGCGGCCGGGGAGGCGCTGCGCAGGGCCTGGAGCATGGGCATGTCGCGCTGCCAGTCCTGGATGAGCACGGCCCGGGCCGCGGCGGCGAAGGTCACGTCCGAGGCCCGCAGGTCGGCGTGGCCGGGGCAGGCCGAGCCGGGAATCAGGGTGCGCACGGCGATGCGGCCGCCGCCCAGGTCGCGGACGATGTCCTCCACGAGGGCGGTTCCGGCCAGAATGCGCAGGGGGCCGGCGGCCCGGGCCGGGACGGCCACGGCGAGCGCCAAGGCGAAAAACAGCAGGCTGCGTGCGAATCGGGACAACGGCATTGCGGCCTCCTCAGGGCTTGCGCGCCCAGACCTCGTAATAATCCTCCAGGCTCGTCACCGCCGGGGCCGGCAGCCCGGCCTGGAGGAACAGCCCGCACAGGGTTTCATCGCCGGGCAGGTGGTCGTCGGCCACGGCCGGGTGCGCGCCATGATGCGCCTCCAACTGCTCCCGGCCCAGCAGATGGGCGATGGTCACGCGGGCCCCGGGCCTGGCCACGCGGGCCATCTCGCGCAGGGCCAGGGCCTTGTCGGTGAAGTGCGGAAAGGCCGCGAAGCAGACCACCGCGTCGAAGGACTCCGCCGCGAAGGGCATGTCCATGGCCGAGGCGCAGAGCACCGTGGTCCGATCGTCCAGGCATTTCTGCCGGGCCATGGCGACCATGCCCGGCGAGGCGTCGAAGGCCGTGATCCGGCCCCGGGGGCCGATGGCCAGCCGCAGATAGGGGATCAGCGTGCCCGGCCCGGTGCCCATGTCCAGCACGTGGCCGCCCACGGGCAGGCCGAAGCGCCCGACCATGGGCTCCAGCCGCCGGCGCACGGCGTCGGGATAGCATTTGCGCTCCCAGTCCGCGGCCCGTTCATCGAAGAACCGCGCGCGTTCCGCTTCCTTGTCCATGTCCGTCCTCCTCCCGCGCCCCGCAGCGCAACGCGCCGGAGACCGACGCTGCGGCCTCCGGCGCTGCGCGTGCCCGCACGGCGTTTAGAACGTCAGGTTCATGCCCAGGGTCACGCCGATGCCGGGCATGGGATAGTCCGGCCGGGTGCAGTAGTTGCTGTTGGTCAGGTTGTCGCCCGCCAGGAACAGCTCCCCGCCCTTGCCGCCCAGGAGCCCGGCGTCGAACATCCAGGCCAGCTTGGCGTTGACCAGGACGTACTGCACGACCTTCAGGGCGTTGGTCGGCGCGAGGGCCGCCCGCGTGGTGGTCAGGGCGTACATGGAGTCCACGTACTGCGCGTCCACCGAGAGCTTGAAGTTCTTGGCGAACAGCCAGTTGCCGCCGGCCGAGGCCATCCACTCCGGGGCGTAGGGCAGGTTGGACGGGGTGTTGTCCAGCCAGGTGAGGCCCGTGTACAGCGCGAGGGTCTTGCTCGGGGTCCAGTTGATCGTGCCCTCCAGGCCCTGGATCTCGTAATGCCCGGTGTTCTGCCAGACGCCGTTGAAGCCGGCGCGCACGTAGCGGTTGTCGCCGTGCTCCTGGAAGGCGGTCACGTCGGCCTTGACGGTCTCGCTGAACTTCTGGGCCAAGCCGAACTCCACATGGTTCATGATCTCCGGATGCAGGTCCACGCCCTGGCGGCCCTGGGCCAGCACCTCCAAGCCGGGGTAATTGACGCCGCGGGCCACGGAGAAATGGGCCTCGGTGTCCTTGTACCCGCCCACGAGGCCGGCGTGCGGGGCCCACTCGCTGCCGAAGATGCTGTTGTCGAACCAGCGGACGCCGGCCGAGGGAATGACGTAGAGGCCGCCCTTGTCGCCGACGAGCTGGCTGACGGCGACGCGCGGCGACACCGTGGTGTACTTGTTGGCGAAGGTGGTGGGATTGGCCCCGTTGTCGTAGTTCGTGTTGGAGCGGCCCGTGGCCCGGTCGTAGTCCAGGCCGGTCAGGACCTCGCCGCCGGTCCAGAGATTGAAGGCCTCCTTGGCCTTCACGCCCATGCTGTCGCCGCGCATGGTCGTGTCCTTGGTGTTGCCGCTCTGGTCCAGCCACTTGGCGTCGATGTGGTTCAGGTAGAGCTTGATCTCGCCGCTGGCCGCGTCGAACGTGTTCGCCAGGGTCAGGGTGCCCAGGCCGTTGTTGGTCTTGTAGCGCTCGTCGCGCGGGTTGGGGTTGGTCTTCGGGCCGGGGTCGGAGGCCGCGTTGTCCGTGCCCAGGCCGAAGGCCCGGAGCTCCCAGTTCTTGGACAGCTGGTAGCCCATGCTGCCGAAGACGTCCTTGAGCGAGCCGTCGCTCTTGTCCCGGTGCCCGTCGGAGGTCCGGAAGCCCTGGCCGAGATAGTAGTCCCAGGCCCCCTCCCGGCCGCCGTGCTCGATGGTCTCCGTGAAGGTGTTGAACGAGCCGTAGCTCGTGCCGACCTTGGTCTTGAAGCCCTCCCCGGTCATGCGCTTGGGCACGATGTTCACGCCGCCGAAGCCGGAGCCCTGCTCCGTGGGCTGCACGCCCTTGATGACCTCGATGCGGCCGGCCGGGTCGATGGGCATGAGGTCCATGAGCCCGTGGTTGAACACCGGGTTGCCCAGGTTCACGCCGTCGATGCTGGTCTTGATCTCCCCGCCGGGACGGCCGGAGCCCAGGCCGCGGATGAACACCGCGCCGCCCTCGCCGCCGCCGAAGGAGCCCACGGGATTGTAGCGGGAGATGGTCACGCCCGGCGTGGTGCGCAGGGCTGTGGTCGCGTCCTGGGCGTTCAGGTCGTCCACCTGGTCCGTGCCGACGATGGTCTTGGTGCCGCCGTAGCGTGTCACCTGGTTGCCCTCGATGACCGGCGGGGCCACCACGACCTCTTCCGTCAACCGCACCGCCGCCGCGTCGCCGTCCCGGGACTCGGCCGCCGGGGCCGGCCCGGCCAGGAACGCCACCAGCGCCAGGGCGTACGCCCCCCGCTTCACGTTTGCGAACATCTCGTCCTCCCCCTCGTCGCGATGCGCCCGCACTGGTCTCCCGCCCGGAATCTGCACCTTCCGGAATCGCGTGGCTGCATCGTGCTACGTTTTTATTTTGCGTTTGACTATTGTGCGGAAATGATGAAAGAGTCAATGGCGTTTTTCTGATTATTTTACGATTCGTGTCACTGCATAAGCATGAATTCCGAAAACAGACAAACGGAAGCAGGGCCATGAGGATGCAGCCGGCCGGCCGGGACTGTCTGCCCGGCGCAAGCGGGCTGGAGGGCGCGCGCGCTTGCCCTGCGGCCGCCCCGTGCGCGGTCGGACGCGTCGCCGGAGCCGGGCGGACGCGCGCGGCCGCCGCCGTCCGGCGTCGCCGTTTCCCCCTCGGAGCCGGGCTCGCGGCCTCCCTGGCCGGCCACGCCCTGCTCCTGCTGCTGCTCCTTTGGGCGGGGGGGCGGGCCTGGGAGCGCTCCGGGCCGGCGCGGGTGATCAGCGTGGAACTGGTCGAACTCGCCGGCGGTCCGGCCTCCGGCGGCGGCCGTTCCCCCAGCGGCAATCCGGCGCTGCGCCGTTCTCCCCAGGCTCCGCACGCCGGCGGCGCGGCCCCCCGGCGCACGACCGCGCCCGCTCCGGCCAAGGTCCCGGCCGCCCCGCGGGAGGCGGCGCTGCGCGACCGGGCCGCGGCGGAAACGCCGCCGCCCTCCTCCCGGCCTGCGGCGGCGATCGACGCGGCGACGTCCGGCGACGCGGCCGAAGGCCAGCCGTCCGCAGACCATTCCTCCGGCGGCCCGGCGGCCGGCGGCAGGACCGACCGGGACGGGTCCGGGACGGGAGGCGGCGTGGGCGCGGGACCCGGCGGCGGCGGAATGCCGGGCGGCGCGGCCGGGGACTCCGTGGACCGGCTGCCGCGCATCCTCGAAAAGGTGAAGCCCGCATACCCGGAGCAGGCCCGCCGGCTGCGCCGGACCGGCGTGGTGACCTTGCGCTTCCTGGTCGACGCCGAGGGCCGCGTGCGCCAGCCCAGGGTGGTCGAGGCCGCGCCGGCGGGCCTGTTCGAGGACAGCGCACTGGCGGCCGTCCGCCGCTGGCGCTTCGCCCCGGCCATGCGCCAGGGCCGGCCCGTGGCCGTCTGGCTCATCCTGCCGGTGCGCTTCACCCTGGAAACGGACCGCTGAGACCCGCGCGGCCGCGCCCCGCTCCGGGCGTCTTTTTTTGCGGCCCGCGCCGGCGGCCATTGACCGCGCCGCCCTGAAGGGATAGGGGGTTGCGTCCGCACGGCGGACCGGGCCCACGTAGCTCAGTCGGTAGAGCACTTCCTTGGTAAGGAAGAGGTCAACGGTTCAATTCCGTTCGTGGGCTCCACAAAACACACTGTAAAAGGCCGGGAGGAAAACCTTCCGGCCTTTTTCGTGTCCCGCGCCGAAGCCTCCGCACAACATTATTCCTCTCCTGAAACCGTAGGGAATGCACGGCGCGCCGCCTGCCGCGCCGCACGCGGCCACTCGAATTCATTGACGAAGCAGCGTGCATGCATGCGCCTACCGGAATAGTCTGAAATCCATCCCGTTATGTTTATCATAACATATTGACCACCAGACATTCCGTGCTAACATGAGCGCAATTCTCCGCCATGCTCCTGCAGGAGGCGTTGCCGCATGCCCGCTCTCCTTCACCTGAACGCCTTTGTGGATCGGTCCCTCGTGGAACGCGCGCGCGCCGGCGACGGCCGCGCCTGGCGCGAACTCGTGGACCGGCTCTTCCCCTGGGCCCTGCGGCGGGCCGGCCGCCGGCTGCCCGGCGGAATCGACCCCGAGGACGCCGTGCAGGAGGCCTTCCTCACCGCCTTCCGCAAGCTTGCGGAGCTGCGCGCGCCCGAGGCCTTCCCGGCCTGGCTGGACGCCATCCTGCGCTCCTGCTGCCTGCGCCTGATCCTGGGCCGGCCGCCGGAGATCTCCCTGGACCGCCTGGACGCGTGCGGCCTGCTGCCCCGCTCCCCCCTGCCCGGCCCGGAGGACGTCCTGGCCGAGCGCCAGCTCCTGGCCGCCTTCGACGCAGCCCTGGAGGCCCTGCCGGCGCACCTGCGCGACGTCTGCCGCCTGCACTACCGCCGCGGCCTGTCCATCGCCGAGGCGGCGCTGGCCTGCGACCTGCCCGAGGGCACGGTGAAGAAGCGCCTGTTCAGCGCGCGACCCCGCCTGCAGAAGGCCCTGGCGCGCTTTCGCGGCGCGGATCTGTTCCGCGTGGGCTACATGCCCATCTCTGACCACCTTCTGGCCATGTGCGCCGACCGGCTGAACCAGGGCCGCAGCCTGCCGCTGCTCTCGCGGCGCTATCTCTCCTGGGCCGCCCTGGCCGGCGATCTGGACGCCGGACGCCTGGACGCCGCGTTCATCATGGCCCCCCTGGCCCTCAGCCTGCGCCATTGCGGCACGCCCCTGCTCTACGTCCTGGACGGCCACCACGACGGCAGCGCGCTGTCCGTCTCCAACAGCTCCGGCCGGCGCTGGCGCCTGGGCCTGCCCTGCCTGCGGTCCACGCACCGCGTGCTGCTGCACCGCCTGGCCCAGGAACGGCCGGAGCTGGCCGAGCTGCCGACCCTGGTGGTCAACCCCTCGTCGGTGCTGCACTCCCTCCGCCGCAACGCCATCGGCTCGTTCTTCTGCGCCGAGCCCTGGAGCACCCGCTGCGCCAGCGAGGGCCTGGGGCAGCGCGCGCTGCGCTCGGCGGACATCCTGCCCGGCCACCTCTGCTGCATCCTGGCCGTGCGCAGCGAGGCCGCGCGCTCCCGCTCCGAGGTGGTGGCCGGCTACCTGCGCCTGCTGCTCGCCGCGCGCGACCGGGTGCGCCGCGACGTGGCCTTCGCCGCCGGGATCCAGGCCGCCTGCACCGGCGTGGACGCGGGCTTGGCCCGGCAGGTGCTGGAGGAACGCGCCGTGAGCTTCGAGGCCCTGGGCCCGGACCAGGGACGCATGGACGCCTTCGCCCGCATGGCCAGGGACGCCGGCGTGCTGCCGCCGGAATGCTCGGCCGAGGGCTTCGCCTGCACCGATTTCCTGGCCGCCTCGCCGGTCTGAATCACGTTTTTTCCAAAAACAATGCGCGCCGCGGGAACCTTTTCCCGCGTTCCGGTCTCTTTCCTTCAGGGACGGCGGCGGGCCATGCGCCCGCCCCCCACACCATGAAGGAGGGCAGCGACATGCATGAGAGCAAATGGATTCCCACTGTCTGCTACCAGTGCAAGGCGGAGTGCGCCATCCTGGCCCGCGTCGAGGACGGCGTGGTCAAGGAGGTCCGGGGCAATCCCCGGGCGCGCGGCAAGATGTGCGTCAAGGGCATGGCCGGCATCACCACGCTCTACTCCCAGGAACGCCTGAAGAAGCCGCTGCTGCGCGTGGGCGAGCGCGGCGAGGGCAAGTTCCGGGAGATCGGCTGGGACGAGGCCATGGACATCATGGAGAAGAAGCTGCGCGAGCTGATCAAGCGCGGCGAGGGCCACAAGTTCACCTACTCCATGTTCCCCCACTCCACCACGGACCCCAAGTGGCGCTTCGTCAACGCCGTGGGCGGCTTCATCTCCACCGGCCTGCCGCACTGCGACTCGGCCAAGATCATGGCCCACCTGCACACCTTCGGCTGCTTCCCCAACCACCACATCGCGCCCATGTACTTCACCGTGCCCAAGGGCGGCGTGATGATCCTGGCCGGGCGGCACCCCTTCGGCTGCCTCGACGACGCCTGCGTCCCCCACGACATCCTCAACGCCAAGGAGCGCGGGGCCAAGCTCGTCGTCATCGACCCCATCTTCCGCGTGGAGGCCTCCAAGGCCGACTGGTGGATTCCCATCAAGCCCGGCGGCGACGCCGCCCTGTTCCTGGGCATGTGCCACCACATCCTCAAGAAGGGCCTGCACGACAAGGCCTTCTGCGACAAGTGGGTGCGCGAGGGCGACATGGACAAGCTCGCGGCCTTCCTCAAGGACAAGACCCCGGAGGCCATGAGCAAGATCTGCGAGGTCCCGGCCGCGGACATCGTCAAGCTGGCGGAGATGTGCGCCGCCGCGCCCAGCGTCAGCGTCGACGCCTTCAAGTCCATCATGTACGGCAACGGCATGGACTGGGGCCACGCCTGGTCCATCCTCCTCGTCATCACCGGCAACCTGGACAACCCCGGCGGCCAGCCCCTGCCGGAAATCGCGCCCATGGCCCCGGTGAAGCCCGCGCCCCCGGCCCCGGACCTCAAGGAGCTGGGCTACCACCGCTCCGGCCCCAACCGGGCCAAGTTCGACCACTACACCTTCTTCCTGGAACCCACCTGGTACGCGGCCCAGGCCATCAAGGACGGCACGCTCAAGGTCTTCTTCGCCTCGGAGTGCAACCCGGCCCTCTCGGAGATGGGCTCGGGCGAATGGCGCAAGGCCGTGACCATGAAGGACAAGAAGGGCGACTACGTCCTTGAGCTCTTCGTGGTCACCGAGATCCTGCCCTCCGAGACCATGAAGTGGGCCGACCTCGTCCTGCCCGACCAGACCAACTTCGAGCGCTGGGAGCTCCTGTACATGCCCTGGTGGTACAACTTCGGCCACACGGCCGCCGTGTGCCAGCCCGTGGTCAAGCCCATAGGCGAGGCGCGCCACGCCAACCGCGTGATGATCGACCTCGGCAAGCGCATGTTCCCGGAGTACTTCGCCTTCAAGGACGACGTGGAATACTACGACATCGAACTCTCCGGCGTAGGCATGAGCATGCAGAAGATCCTGGAGGGCGGCGCGCTCTGGTCGCCGGGCACCGTGGGCTTCCGCAAGTACGAGGACACCGGCAAGTTCAACACCCCCAGCGGCAAGATCGAGCTGGAGTGGCGGATGTTCAAGGACATCGGGCAGAACTGGCCCAGTCCCGAGCTGCCGCTCGAATTCCGCCGCGATGCGGACAAGTTCCCGTTCATCCTGGTCAACTACCGGACCATCTTCCTCAACAACACCGGGGCCTGGTCGCAGAACAACGCCCAACTGCGCGACCCGGTGTCCGGCCTGGACGAGAACCCCGTGATCCTCAACCCCGTCGACGGCAAGAAGCTCGGCCTCGCCGACGGCGACACCGTCACGGTGGAGTCCGCCACGGGCAAGGTGCGCGTGCCGGTGCGCTTCACCGAGCGGATCAAGCCCGGCTGCGCCGGCATCATCCACGGCTTCGGCCAGACCATGGGCAAGGTGGCCGCACGCGGCGACTGGGTCGGCGACAACGAACTCATCGCCGACGCCGGCTCGCACCTGGACGAGCAGGACCTGCGCGGCGGCGAGGCCCACGTCTCCACCCGCGTCCGGATCTCGAAGTAAAGGAGGGCGACATGAAACAACTGAGCATAATGGTCGACCTCGACCGCTGCATCGGCTGCAAGACCTGCATCGTGGCCTGCCGCAACAACCACGGGCTGGTGGACCACGAGAAGTCCATGCCCGGCGAGATGAGCCACTACCTGCGCGTGGAGAGCGAGCTCTCCGGAACCTATCCCAAGCTGGCCGAGGACTTCTGGGTCGTCATGTGCCAGCACTGCAAGAAGCCGCCCTGCATCAAGGCCTGCCCCTCCGGGGCCATCGCCAAGGACGTGCAGACCGGCATCGTCAGGATCGCCCGGGACAAGTGCACCGGCTCCGGAAAGTGCATCGAAAAGTGCCCCTACAAGGTCATCCAGTTCGACGCGGCCGCCAAGTTCGCCCACAAGTGCGACCTCTGCTACGACCGGATCCTCCACGGCGAACAGCCGGTGTGCGTGGAGGTCTGCCTCGCCGACGCGCTCTCCTTCGGCGAAAGGGAGATCCTGCTCATGCACGCCGAGGCCAAGGGCAAGAAGGTCATCAAGAAGAAGAGCACCCAGTCGATCCTCTACGTGAAGAGCTGAGGACGCCGCTGCGCCGGGGGGCCCCGCGCCCCCCGGCCACGCGACCGAACAACGCCCGGAGCGCGCCATGATCCAAATACGGCTGAAGGCTCCGCGCAGGCGCGAGTTCGCCCCGGACGTGTACCGCCCGGGCGTCCTCTCCCTCGCGCGCCTTGTCTGGGGCTCCCTGGGCGGCGGCCTGGCCCTGGCCGTCATCGCCCTGGCCGCAAAGGCCAGCGGAGTGGGCGTGCTCTACCCGCCGCTGGCCGCCACCTGCTTCATCGGCGCGGCCTGCCCGCACCTCCGCGTGGCCAGGCCCCGGCAGGTCGTCGCCGGCCACCTGGCCTCCAGCGTGGCCGGCGTTCTGGCCGTGCTCGCCGGACGCGCCCTGGCCGGCCCGTCCTCCGGTCTGTACGTCCCCCTCACCCTCGGCCTCGCCGTGGCCCTCGCCGCGCTGTTCATGCAGCTCTGCGACGCCGACCACCCACCAGCCGCCGCCACCGCGGCCATTCCGGCCATCCTGCCCCTGCCCGTGGACCCCTGGCTGCTGCCGCTGCACATGGCCTGGGGCGGCGTCATCGCCTCCCTCGCGGCCCTGGCCTGGAACCGCCTGTGGTTCGACTTCCCGCCGCCCGACGCCGAGGACTGCCCGCAGTGCCTGGGCCTCCGCCAGAACCGCGCCGAGACCGCCGGCCTCGGCCTGTGCCTCGCCGCAACCCTGCTCATGGCCCTGCGCCAGCTCTCCGCCACGCTCTACCAGCTCGGCCTCGTCCTCATGGCCGCGGGCGGGCTCATCCTGCTGCTCCAGCACTTCGGCCGCGCCCGCCTCGTCTGCGGCGACGAGGACTGCCGGAGCTGACCCACCGCCCCGCGCGCCGCCCGCGCGGCAAATCACCCAGGGGCCAAGACTGTGGTTTAAGATTCATGCTCCGCAGGCCAAGGGGCTCCGCCCCTTGGAACCCCGTAAAGGGAACACCACGACGACACATTGCGCATGGTCCAGGGGGCGCGCAGCCCTCGGCCGCCGGAGGCATAAAACAACGCCACAACGTCGTGGTTTGAGGTTCATGCTCCGCAGGCCAAGGGGCTCCGCCCCTTGGAACCCCGTAAAGGGAACACCACGACGACACATTGCGCAGGGTCCAGGGGGCGCGCAGCCCTCGGCCGCCGGAGGCATAATACAACGCCACAACGTCGTGGTTTGAGGTTCATGCTCCGCAGGCCAAGGGGCCTCGCCCCTTGGAACCCCATAAAGGGAACACCACGGCAACACATTGCGCAGGGTCCAGGGGGCGCGCAGCCCCCTGGCCGCCGGAGGCATAAAAAACGCCACGACGTCGTGCTTTGGGATTCGTGCTCCGCAGGCCAAGGGGCCTCGCCCCTTGGAACCCCGTAAAGGGAACACCACGACGACACCTCTCGCAGGGCCCAGGGGGCGGCACCAAGGCGCGGCGGCGTTATTCCTCCGGCGGGGGATCGCCCTGGGCGCGGGAGAAGGCGTAGTTGCCCTTGAAGAACTGGTCCACGTACCAGGCGATCTGGCCGTCGTCGGAGAGGAGCATGTCCAGCAGGCGGATGGCGCCGAGCAGGCGGCCGACCATGTCCAGGGTCTCGCGCATGTCCTCCTGGGAGTGCTTTTTCATCTCGCCGCGGGCCATGTCGCCGCGGACATCGACGGAGAAGCCGAGGCGCTTGAGGATCTCGGCGATGAGCCGGGCGCGGCGGGAGCGCCGGGCGATGTCGGCCGCGCCGCCCTTGAAGGAGAACACGGCGTAGTTCTCGCTCAGGGTCGGGCCGCAGAAGGTGTCGACCACGGCGAAGTGGTAGCCCAGGCGACTGTTGAAGTTCAGGTAGTGGTCGCTGATCACGGCGTAGCTCGGGCCGCCCATGCTGCCGTCGGCGTTGGGGTCGTTGAGCACGGACTCGGCCATGATCGCGGCCAGGCCCTTGAAGCTGACGCCCACGCCGCCCAGCCAGTTCACGCCGGGGTTGGTCATGCCCTTGAGCAAGGCCGCGAACGGGACGGAGCGCACGTGCCCGAGCTCCACGGTCTTGCGCGGGGCGTCCGGGGCCAGGCCGCCGCCCAGGTCCACCACGAGGAGGTTCAGGGGCAGGCCGGCGCGCAGGCGCACCGCGCCGCCGTCGGTCTCGTCGTCGAGGCTGTCGCCGATATTGAACATCTCGCGGATGCTCATCTCGTGGGCGAAGCGGATGATGTCGTGGAGGCTGGCGCAGCCCTCGGGGCTGAAGTTGTCGGCCTTGGGGTCGAGCAGGGCCAGCGGGGCCATGTGGCGCAGGGCCTCCTGCGTGGCGCGGTAGACCGGGCTGCCCTTCATCAGGTTGACGCAGGGCTTGTCGTGCACGAGCTCCGGCACGGCCCCGCGGTAGACGATGCGGGCGCCGGCGTCCACGGTGATCTCCTCGCCGTGGCGGATCAGGGCGGTGGCCCCCTCCGCGCCGACGAGCGCCGGCAGGCCGAACTCCCGGGCCACGCTGGCCATGTGGCCGGTGACGCTGCCCACGTCCGTCACCAGGGCGCGGATGCGGCCCATGACCGGGACATAGGCGGGCGAGGTCTGCCGGGCCACGAGCACCGCGCCCTCGGGCACGGCGGCGAGGTTGTGGTCGCTGGCGAGGAGATAGGCCTGGCCCACGGCCGCGCCGGAGCAGGCGGTGGAGCCGCCGCGCAGGATGATCTCGCGGCCCTCCACGGCCGGGACGTCCGCGCCGGGTGCGGGGCAGGTTTCGGCGGCGGTCTCGCGGCCCAGGGGCCGGGCCTGGAGGATGAACAGCCGGCCGGTCGCGTCCTGGGCCCATTCGATGTCCAGGGGCCGGCCGTAGTGCTCCTCCAGCCGCTGGCCCCAGGCGGCGAGCTTGAGCAGCCCGGCCTCGTCCAGGCAGGCGGCGTCGCGCTCCAGCTCCGGCACGGCCTCCTCGGCCACGCCCGAGCCCGTGAAGACCTGCCGTCTGGCCTTGGCGGCCACGGCGCGCTCCAGGATGGCCTTGTCGCGCCGGCGCACGCGGGCCAGGTCCGACTCGCCGGAGCCGTCGACCACGCTGACGCCCAGGCCCCAGGCCGCGCTGACGAGGATGTCGTCGCTGTCCAGGCGGCTGGGATCGCGGGTGTAGATGACGCCGCTGGCGCGGGCGTCGACCATGGTCACGCAGAGCACGGCCATGATCACGTCCTGGTCCGAATAGCCCATGCTGCGGCGGTAGAACACGGCGCGCGGGCTGTAGGTGCTGGCCACGACCTCCTTCCAGGCCGCGGTCAGGTTGGCGGCGCCGACGCCCAGCACCGTGGAGTGCTGCCCGGCGAAGCTGGCCTCGGAGTCCTCGCAGGTGGCGCTGGAGCGCACGGACACGCGGACCTCCGGGCCGAAGAGGCGGATCAGGTCGTCCATCTGCCGGGCCATGCCCCGGGCGATGTCCTCGGGGGCCTCGGCGGCCTGGATCATGGCCTGGATGTCCGCGCAGGCGGCCATGAGCGCGTCGGTGTCGCGGTGCTCCACGCCGCGCATGCGCTTGGCGATGGCGGCGTCCAGGCCGGTGGTGCGCAGGAAATGCTGGCAGGCGTAGGCCGAGACGGCGAAGCCCTGGGGCGTGGGCAGGCCGACGCGGTTGGAGACCTCGCCGAGATTGGCCGCCTTGCCGCCGACCTCGTCGGCCAGGGAGGCCGAGAGCGAACGCAGGGGCAGCACCAGCTCGGTCTTCTTGAGCCGCTTGCGCCGGACGAGATCGCGCAGGACCGTGACGCCGATGCGCTCGGTGGCTGCGAAGAGGCCGGGATACTTGCCGCCGGACAGGGCGTTCAGGTCCTCGGCCAAGTCGTAGACCAGGCTGATCAGGTCCTCGCTCTGGGCCAGGACCTGATCCAGGGTGAAGGGGCGGTTCTCGTAGAGCAGCTGCTCCAGCTCGGTCAAAAGCGCCAGGGAGCGGTGGTTCTTGAGCAGCAGGCTCTTGAAGTACTCGTACTTGCGCAGGACGCGGGCGTCGACGCCCTTGTCCGCGCCCCCATGGCCCTCCCTGCCGCCGAGGAGCATGTTCAGGAACTTGAGCATCGCGGTCTCCGGGGTTCGCTGTTTCTCGTGCCCATGAAGACACTAGCCAATGCCCCGTTCCGGCGCAAGGGCCGCCGGCTTTGGCGCGGGAAGGCCGGCGCGGCGGAGATTGCGGGGTCGGGGCAAACAGGCTAGGGTGCCGCCCAACGGAGGACCCATGTACAAGGGCAAGCGCATCCTGGCCACCATCAGCGCCCGGGGCGGCAGCAAGGGCGTGCCGGGCAAGAACATCCGCGATCTGGGCGGCGCGCCGCTCATCGCCTGGACCATCCGCGAGGCCCGGCGCTCGCAATACATCGACCGGCTCATCGTCTCCTCGGACGATCCGGGCATTCTGGCCGTGGCCCGGGCCAACGGGGCGGAGACGCCCTTCGTGCGGCCCCACGAGCTGGCCCGCGACGACACGCCGGGCGTGGACCCGGTGCTCCACGCCGTGCAGGCGCTCCAGCCCGAGGAATACGACTACGTGGTGCTCCTGCAGCCCACCTCGCCCCTGCGCACGGTGGAGGACATCGACGGCTGCGTGCGCCTCTGCCTGGACAACTCCTGGCCCTGCTGCATCAGCGTGTGCGAGGCCGACAAGAGCCCCTATTTCATGTTCCAGATGGACCAGAACAACCGGCTGGCCCCGGTGATCAAGCAGGACAGCTACCACACCCGCCGGCAGGATCTGCCCAAGGTCTGCGCGCCCAACGGCGCGGTCTACGTGGCCGACTGCCTGTGGCTTTCGCGCACCCGGAGCTACCTGACCCCGGAGACCCGCGGCTACGAAATGCCGCCCGATCGCTCCCGGGACGTGGACAGCCTGCTGGACTTCGACATCTGCGAGCTGCTGCTGCGCAAGGCGGGCCGCCTCCCATGAGCGCCGGAACCGGAAGCCTGCGCGCGGCCGTCATCGGCCTGGGCGGCATGGGCCGGCGGCACCTGGCCGCCCTGGACGCCGTCGGCGTCCCCGTGGCCGGATTGTGCGACGTGAACCTGGCCGCCGCCCGGGAGCTGGCCGCCGCGCGCGGCGACGCCCCGGCCGCCGTGGCCGACTGGCGGGAGATCGTGCGGCCGGGAGGCGGCGTGGACCTGCTCTGCGTGGCCACCAACGGCCCCAGCCACCACGAGATCGTGCTGGCCGCCGCGGCCGCCAGAATCCCCTTCGTGCTCTGCGAAAAGCCCATGAGCACCAGCGGGGCCAAGGCCCGCGAGATGGCCTGGGCCTGCGCGGCCGCCGGCACCCGGCTGGCGGTGAACCTCTGCCGCCGCTTCTTCACGCGCTGCCTGCTGTTCCGGGAGGCCCTGGGCCGGGGGCTCGTGGGCCGGCCGCGCCGCTTCTGGAGCGTCATCGGCGGCGGCGGCGTGGGCTGCGTGGGCCTGCATTATTTCGACTACGCGGCCTGGCTCTTCGACGCCCGCCCGGTCTGGGTCAGCGCGGAGTTGGAGTCCAATCCCGCGCCCAACGTGCGCGGCCCGCAGTTCTTCGACCCCGGCGGACAGGTCAGCGTGGGCTACGAGTGCGCCGACGGCTGGCGCTTCATCGGGGACTTCGAGCTTTCCGAGGATGTGCCGCGCGCCTCGCGCTGCATCGTCATCGGCACCGAGGGCGCGGCCGAAACCGACGACTTCACCCCGCCGCCGGCCGGCGCGGCCTGCGCCAGCATCCGGCCCGCGGCCCAGCGCCACGTGGTCAAGACGCGTCTGGTCCAGCCCGAGCCCGCGGCCCTGGACCACGGCCCGGCCCTGGACATCGTCCAGGCCACCGGCGACTGCATCCGCGACCTCGTCGGCCCGCACCTCCAGCCCACCGTCAGGGCCGGCGTCGCCTCGGTGGACGTGGTGCTCGGCGCGCATCTGTCCGCGCAGCGGGGTGGCGCGCGCGTGCCCCTGCCCCTGGCGGACGGGGACCTCGGCCTCGACGTGCCCATCACCTAGCGGAGGAAGCGCATGGCCGCAGCAGAACATTCCGCCCGCACGGAGGCCGCCCGCACGGACGCCGTCCGCGTGGGGCTGGTGGGCTCCGGGCTCATCGCGCGCCAGCATCTGCTGGCCATGGCCCGCGTGCCGGAAATCGTTCCGGCCGGCGTGGCCTCGCGCACGCGCGCCCATGCAGAGGCCCTGGCCCGGGAGTTCGCCGTGCCGGTCGTGGCGGACTCGCCGGCGGAGCTCGTCGCCGCGGCCCGGCCCGACGCCCTGATGATCCTGGTCTCGCCCCAGGCCATGCTCCAGGTGGCCCTGTCCTGCATGGACCTGGGCCTGCCGCTGTTCCTGGAGAAGCCCGTGGGCCTGTGCGGCGACGAGGCCGAACTGGCGGCCGAGGCGGCGGCCAGGCGCGGCGTCCCGAACATGGTCGGCTTCAACCGCCGCCACTATTCCGTCTTCGCCGCGGGGCTGCGCCGCATCCGCGAGCGCGGCCGCCTGCTCTCGGTCATCGTCGAGGGCAGCGAGCGCATGGCCGTGGCCCGCGGCACGGGCCGCTTCACCGCCGACGTGCTGCGCGCTTGGCTCTTCGCCAACGCCACCCACACAATCGACCTGCTGCGCCACTTCGGCGGCGAACCGGCCGAGGTGGCCGCCTTCTCCGCCAGCCTGCGCGAGCCCCTGGGCGACCAGTTCGCGGCCTGCCTGCGCTTCGAATCCGGAACCCTGGGCGCGTACTACGCCAACTGGCACTCGCCCGGCGGCTGGGCCGTGACCCTCAAGGGCGAGGGCGTCAGCGTGGACTTCCGGCCCCTGGAGAAGGGCCTGGTCAGCCATGCCGACGGCACGCGCGAGGAACTCCTGCCCGACGCGGACGACGCCGCGGTCAAGCCCGGCTTCGCCGGGCAGCTGCGCGCCCTGGCGCGTCTCGTGCGCGAACGCCGCCTGGACCCGCCGAGCCAGGACTTGGCCGGCGCGCTGCGGACAATGCGCCTGGCCGAACGCCTGGCGGGCAGCCCGGCCCCCCTCGCCTGATCCCCCTTCCGGTCCCAAATCCGCCCCCGGAGACCTCTTGTTGACAGCACGATAGCCAAGGCCTATTGTGCATTTGCAAGAGAAATCGTTTCGCGCTGCCTGTCTTCCCCGTTCAGGCGCGAAGGACGGATATGATCGCCCAGGAGCATTCCCATGCGCGGCCGCGCATCCTCGTGGCTGACGACGAGACCGTCATCGCCCTCCAGATCGGGGAACTGGTGGAGGCGGAAGGCTACGAACTGGCCGGGGTGGCCGGCACGGCCCAGGAAGTGGTGGAGCTGGCCCGCACCCTGCGGCCGGACCTCGTGCTCATGGACATCGTCATGCCCGGCGCGCCGGCCGGGGGCAAGGCCGCTGCCGGCCCGGAAGGCCCCATGGACGGCATCGACGCCTGCCGGGTCATCCAGCGCGACCTGAACATTCCGGTGGTGCTCCTCACCGCCCACGGCGAGGAGCAGTTCCTGCGCCGCGCGCGCACGGCCCTGCCCAGCGCCTATCTGCTCAAGCCCTGCCAGAACACCCAGATCCGCGCGGCCATCGAGGTCGCCCTGGCGCTGAACGCGCAGTCCGGCCCGGCGGCGGGCTTCCGCCTGCGCGAGGCGCACCACCGCATCAAGAACAGCTTTTCGCTGCTGCACAGCATGCTGCGCATCCAGGAGATGGCCACCAGCGATCCCGCCGCCCGCCACGCCCTGTCCGACGCCGGGGCGCGCGTGCTGGCCATGGCCGCGGCCCACGAGGCCCTGAGCAAGAGCAGCCTCGACACCGGCTGCGACGCCCGCGAAAGCGTGGAGAGCCTGGCCCGCACCCTGTTCGCGGCCGAGGCCCCGCCGCCGCCCCATCCGCCCATTGCCCTGGAGTTCGACCTGGAGGAGGTGGCCCTGTTCCCGGTCCAGGCCGTGCCCTGCGGCATCTTCCTGGCCGAGGCCCTGACCAACGCCATCAAGCACGCCTTCCCCGGAAACCGCGGCGGCGTCATCCGCGTATGCCTGCGCGCCGAGGATGGCTTCGCCAGCCTCAGCGTGTCCGACGACGGCCGGGGGCTGGAGGGCGACGTGGCCGAGTTGGGCCGGGCGACCTTCGGCCTGCAATGCCTCAAGGCCGCGGCCGAACAGCTGGAGGGCGAACTGCGCGTGGACGCTGAGAACGGCCGGGGCGCGCGCTTCCGCCTGCGCTTCCCGCTCTGCCCCGGCGGCTACCAGAGCCGGTCGGCGTAGACCGCCGGCAGCCCCTTCTCCAGAATGCCCGCGGCGGTCTTGGCGATGTCGTAGGGCACGCAGCGCACTTCGATGACGTCGGCCGCGCCGTCCTCCGCCGCGCCCGGCGTCCAGAGGATGTACTTGGCGCGGTTGTCGCCGTCGCGCGGCTGGCCCACGGCCCCGGCGTTGATCAGCTGGCGCCGGGCCGGGTCCAGGCGCAGGACGCCGCGGCCCAGGCCCTTGCGCGTGACCTCGCCGTCGATGGTCAGGCTGATGCGCTCCAGCTCGTGGGTGTGCCCGGCGAAGCAGAGGCGCTCGGGATAGAGGCCGAAGGTGGCGCGCAGGTCGTCGGCGTCCAGTTCGAAAAGATACTTGGTCACCAGTTCCGGCGGGCAGCCGTGCACGAAGCGCGCGCCGGCGCGCGTCACGGCCCGCGGCAGGGTGCGGAAATAGGCCAGGGATTCCTCGCTGACGAGGCGGCGGGTGCGCTCCAGGGCCTTGCGCGCCTGGGGGTTGAACCAGCCGCGCGCCGCGGCCTCCACCAGGCCCAGTTCGTGGTTGCCCAAAACCGAAACCGCCCCGCGCTCGCGCAGCAGGCGCACGCAGGCCTCGGGCTCCGGGCCGTAGCCGACCATGTCGCCCAGGTTCAGGATCTCCCGCGCGCCCGCGGCGTCCAGGTCGTCCAGGACCGCGCGCAGGGCCTCCAGGTTGCCGTGCACGTCGGAGAGCACCGCCAGCGGCGCGCGGCTCGGCGTCGATTCGCTCATCCCGGCAGGCTACAACGAAGGGCCCGCCCGCGCAACGGCCTTGCGCGGCGCACGGATTTGCGGCAAGGATGCGCCAGGAGCCCGCTTGCGTCCGCGGGCCGCGCCCCCCACACCAAGCGCCGAAGGTCGCCGCTGTCCCTATGGCCAAGCTCAAAACGCTGCTCCTCCACCCCGACCCGCTCGTGCGGCGCGACCTGCGGCGCATGCTCGACGGCGCGAGCTTCCTCGCGGTCCTCGGGGAGGCCGTCACGGCCTTCGAGGCCCTGGAGCTGCTGGAGGCCATCCCCTACGGCGCGCTGTTCACTGGCGTGGACCTGCCGGGCGGCATCTCCGGCCTGGAGCTGGCGCAGATGCTGGCCGGGCGCAAGCACAAGCCAGCGTTGGTGTTTTTGGCCGCGGCCGAATCCCAGGCCTACGCGGCCTTCGAGCTGGGGGCCACGGACTACCTGCTCTGGCCGGCCGCCGACGACCGCGTGCAGAAGACCGTAGCCAAGCTGGCGGAATTCAAGACGCGCTTCCGCGAGGTGCCCCTGCCCGAGAAGTGGTCCGAGGCCGCCCCGCCCGGCCGCGCGGGCGAATGGGCCGACGAGTTCGGCGGCGGGGACGTGGGCGAGACCGTTTCCGTGCCCCTGGAGGACGACGAGCAGGAGCACTTCCTCTCGGCCCTGAAGCAGGCCTGGGACACCAACCAGACCCGCACCCCGGAAATCGAGAAGCTGGCCGTCAGCCAGGACGGCCGGATGTTCCTCGTGCCCTACGGCCAGATCGTCTTCGTCGAGGCCTACGAGGACTATTCCTACGTGCACACCGCGCAGCAGAAGTACCTCACCAGCTACCGGGTGAAGTACCTGGAGGAGCGGCTGGCCCCGCACCGCTTCTTCCGCGTGCACCGCAAGTATTTGGTGAACCTGGACATGGTCACGGAGATCGCCAGCCTGCCCGGCAGCAACTTCATGCTGCGCACCGCCGGCCGCACGCGCATCGAACTGCCCATCAGCCGCCGCCGCATCGCCAGCCTCAAGCAGGTGCTGGGATTCTAGGCGCGGCGCGGCGGACCCCGGGCGCAGCCGTTCACCGCCCCGGACCCGCCGTATGTCGAAAGCATCTGGCCCGCCCGGCCCGGCTCCGGCAAGGAGCGGATCGGAGGGCCCGCGGCGCCCGCCCCCACGACGCGCCGCCGCAAGGAGGATCGCATGGAACATTCCGGCACGCTTGAGAGTCTCGCGCAGGAACTGCGCGTGTTCCGCCCCCTGCCCCAGCTGGTCATCGAGGCCAACGTCAACCCGCAGGAGCTGGAGGCCTTCCGCCGGCAGGCCAAGGGCGATCCCGAGGGCTACTGGGAGGAGGCCGCCGACGAGCTCGACTGGTACCGGAAGTGGGACCGCGTCCTCGACGCCTCCGACGCGCCCTTCTACCGCTGGTTCCCCGGCGCGCGCTGCAACATCGTCTACAACTGCCTGGACCGCCACATCGAGACCGCCAACAAGAACAAGCTGGCGCTGATCTGGGAGGGCGAGCCCGGGGATTCCCGCAAGTACACCTACTACGAGCTGTACCGCGAGGTGAACCGCTTCAGCGGGGCCCTGCGCACCCTGGGCGTCAAGAAGGGCGACCGCGTGGTCATATACATGCCGCCCCTGCCCGAGGCCGTCATCGCCATGCTGGCCTGCGCGCGCATCGGCGCGGTGCACTCCCTGGTCTTCGCCGGCTTCTCGGCCAAGGCCCTGCGCTCGCGCATCCAGAGCGTGGGCGCGCGCCTGGTCATCACCTCCGACGGCTTCTACCGCAACGGCCAGATCATCAAGCTCAAGCCCGTGGTCGACGAGGCCCTGGCCGGCTCCTGCGCCGACTGCGTGGACGCCGTGGTGGTGGTCCACCGCTGCATGATCGACACGGACATGATCGAGGGCCGCGACTACTGGTACGACGACTTGGTGCGCCGGGAACGGCCGGAGTCGCCGGCCGAGGTCATGGAGGCGGGCGACACGCTCTTCCTCCTGCACACCAGCGGGGCCGCCGGCGAGCCCAAGGTCGTGTCCCACTGCCACGGCGGCTACATGGTCGGCGTGCACCGCACGCTGACCCACGTCTTCGACATCAAGCCCACGGACATCTTCTGGTGCACGGCCGACCTGGGCTGGGTCACGGGCCACAGCGCCGTGGTCTACGGCCCGCTGCTCGCCGGCACCACCACGCTGCTCTACGAGGGCCATCCCAACTATCCCCAGGCCGACCGCATGTGGCACATCGTGTCCAAGTACGGCGTGACCATCTTCTACACCGCGCCCACGCTCATCCGCCTGCTCATGCGCTTCGGGCCGCAGTACCCGCGCCAGCACGACCTCTCGACCCTGCGCCTGCTGGGCAGCGTGGGCGAGCCCATCGGCCCGGAGACCTGGCTCTGGTACTACCGCCACATCGGCCGCGGCGAATGCCCGATCCTGGACACCTGGTGGCAGACCGAGACCGGCATGTTCATGGTCTCGCCCCTGCCCATCAGCCTGCTCAAGCCGGGCAGCGTGACCCGGCCCCTGCCGGGCGTGGAGGTGGACGTGGTGGACCGCGAGGGCCGGCCCGTGCCGCCGGGCCAGGGCGGCCTGCTCGTGGTGACCCGGCCCTGGCCGGCCATGATGACCGGCATCTACGACCCCAAGGGCGACGGCGAGGCCCGCTACCGCGAGGCCTTCAACCGCTTTCCGGGCTGGTACCTGGCCGGCGACGTGGCCAAGCGCGACGAGGACGGCTACCTCTGGATCCAGGGCCGCGCCGACGACGTGCTGAACATCGCCGGGCACCGCCTGGGCACGGCCGAGCTGGAGAACGCCTTCCGCGCCCACCCGGCCGTGGCCGAGGCCGCGGTCATCGGCGTGCCGGACAAGATCAAGGGCGAGGCGGCCAAGGCCTTCGTCATCCTCAACCCCGGCTACGCGCCCTCGGACGAGCTGATCCTGGAGCTCAAGAAGCACATGCGCAAGGAGCTCGGCCCCGTGGCGGTGATCAAGAGCGTGGAGTTCCGCGAGGCCCTGCCGCGCACCAAGAGCGGCAAAATCCTGCGCCGCGTGCTCAAGGCCGCGGAGCTGAACCTGGACCCCGGCGATCTGTCCATGCTGGACGAGGCGGAAGAGCCGAGCCCGGCGGCAGATTCAGGGCGATGAGCCGGGCCGGCGCCTCCGGCGGAAGCTCCAGGATGTTCAGGCAGCAATAGTCCTGGCCCAGGCGGAAGATCTCCGAGAGCGGCAGGCCCAGGGCCCGGCACAGGCAGGTGCGGTTCACGCCGGCGTGGGCCACCACCAGCGCCAGCCCGCCGGCGGGCAGGGTCTGCTCCAGCGTGGCGCAGAAGCGCCGCTGGGCCTGGCCCAGGCTCTCGCCGCCCTCGGGCGCGACATGGGCGATGTCCGCGCCGCGCCGCTCGAACTCGCCGGGAAAACGCGTGCGGATCTCGTCCGCGGTGAGCCCCTGCCACGCGCCCATGTTCACCTCGCGCAGGCCGGCCAGGGGCGTGGCGGAGCGGCCGGTTCCGGCCAGGGCCAGGGCCGCCGTCTCGCGGCAGCGCAGCAGGTCCGAGCACCACACGCCGTCGAGCGGCAGCCCGGCCAGCACCGGGGCCCAGGCGGCGGCCTGCGTCCGGCCCAGCGCCGAAAGCGGCAGATCGCGCTGGCCCACGTAGCGCCGCGCGTCGTCCAGCCCCAGGTCGCCGTGGCGCAGCAGCAGCAGGGTCAGGGGGGCCTGTTCCGTCATTCCTGTTCCTCCATGGCGAGAATCGTCGCGATGTCCGCCCCGGCCGCGGCCTCCACGCGCGCGCGCATGGCCTGGGCGTTGGCCAGCCGGCGGCGGATGGCCGCGCAGACCGCGGCGTCGGCGGCGAAGGCCTCCAGCTTTTCCTGAAAACGGGTCTCCACGGACACGCGCGCGGGCCCGCGCACCAGCTTGTCCGCCAGGTAGACCAGCTCGCGCTCGGTGATCTCCGGCGCGTCCTCCGGCCGGATGTCCCGGTGCGCGGCGACGATGCGCGCCGCCCGGCCGTAGCCCAGGCCGTCCAGCACGGCCGCGCCGGCCGCCTCGTGCCCGGCCGCGCCCTTGGCGATGTCGTGCGCCAGAGCGGCGGCCTCCACCAGCTCCAGGTCCAGCGCCGCGCCCCGCGCATTGAGCGCGCGGGCCAGGGCCAGGGCCGCCCGGGCCACGCCCCGGCCGTGCGCCAGGCCGCGCTCCCCGGCCCCGAAGAGCGCCAGCAGGGCCTCGGCCTGGGCCGGGAGGGGGATGTCCAGACGCTGCGCGCGGGCCCGCGCCGCCTCCAGGGCCTCGGGCGTGTCCGCGTCGCAGTGGATGCCCGCGTCGGCCACGAACACGTCGGCCGCGCCCTGCCGGACCTCCAGGGCCGCCAGGGCCCCGGCCAGGCCGTCCGCGCCGGAGTACGCCGCGAGGGCCGCGGCCCAGCGTGCGGCGATGAGCGGCGGGTGGCCGCGCCGGCCCAGGAAGATCGGATGCAGCACCGCCGGCGCGCCCGCGCCGGAGGCGAAGCTGTCCAGCAGCAGGCGCAGGGTGTACGGCCGCACGAGGGGGATGTCCACGGGCAGAACGAAGAAGGCCTCGACGTCCGGCGGCAGCGCGGCCAGGCCGGCCTGCACCGAGGTGAACATGCCCTCGGCGTGGCGCGGGTTGTCCACGCAGCGCAGGGGCAGGCCGCTTTCGGTCAGGCGCGCGGCCTCGGCACGGGTGGCTTCCGCGCGGCAGCCGGCCACAACGAGGCAGTCGGCCGCGCCGACGGCGGCGAACAGCCGCGCCGCGCGCTCCAGCAGGCTTTGGCCGCCGATGCGGACCAGGGGCTTGTGCTCGCCCAGGCGCGAGGACGCCCCGGCGGCCAGAATCACGGCGGAAAATCGCGGCATGCGCCCTCCCACGGACAGTCTGTGCGCAGCATACGCGCCGGCGGCGCGGCGCGCCAGCCCCCGCCGGCGCCCCCGGTCCTTGTGCCAATCCGCACAGCGGTCCGCGACTCTCGACGCCGGAGTGCGCAGGAACTAGGCTGCGCCCCATGGCTGCACAAAGACCAGACGCGCCGGAGGAGCGGGCGGCGGAAGCGGCCGCCGACCAAGCGCCGGCGACCATCCGCCTGCACCTCTGGCTGGAGCGCGACGGCGAGCCCTGCCTGGGCATGGGCCGCGCGCAGCTCCTGCTTGCGGTGGAGCGTCAGGGCTCGATCAAGCAGGCGGCGGAAAGCATGGGCATGAGCTACCGCGCGGCCTGGGGCAAAATCCAGCAGAGCGAGCGCGTGCTCGGCGTGAAACTGGTGGAGAGCCGCGGCGCGCGGCGCGCCGGCGTGCGTCTGACCCCGGAGGCCCGGACGCTCGTGGCGGCCTTCGAGGCCTGGTTCGCGGCCGTGGAGCGGGCCGCCCTGGCGGAGGCCGAACGGCTGCTGCCCTTCCCGGCTGCGGCCTTCGCATCCGCGGACGGGACGACGGACGGCGCAGCGGGCGGCGCAGCGGACGGCGCGGTGTCAACTCTTTAATATGTTAAAGATAACATATTGTTTTTCTGCCGTTTTTCCCCAAATTCCGTTGACCCGCCCCTGGCCTTGTGCCTAGCATGACGCCAATCCTGGCCGCCATGGAGAGGCAATTCCGAAGCGCCCCGCGGCCTGGGCGCCGGGCAGCAATCGTCAAGGGAGGAGGATGCTTATGGGCATCTCACGGCGAACGTTTCTGAAAGCCACCGGGGCGGGGGCGGTCGGCCTGGCCCTGGGGCAGCTAGGCATCGACCTGGCCCCGGCGCAGGCCTATGCGGCGGGGCTCAAGACGGCGGGCTGCAAGGAGGTCATCTCCATCTGCCCGTTCTGCTCCTGCTGTTGCAACACCATCTTCAGCGTCAAGGGCGGCAAAATCATCAGCGTCGAGGGCGACCCGGACTATCCGGTGAGCGGCGGCGGCCTCTGCGCCAAGGGCGCGGCCCTGCTGTCCATGCACGTGAACAAGCACCGCGTCACCAAGCCCCTGTACCGCGCCCCCGGCAGCGCCAAGTGGGTCGAGAAGGACTGGGCCTGGACCATCAACCGCATCGCCCGCAAGGTGAAGGACACCCGCGACAAGGACTTCATCACCAAGGACGCCAAGGGACGCGGCGTGAACCGGCTGGAGTCCGTATTCCAGCTCGGCTCCTCGCAGATGGACAACGAGGAGTGCGCCGTCTTCCACCAGATGCTTCGCGGCCTGGGCGTGGTCCACATGGACCACCAGGCACGTATCTGACACAGCGCCACTGTAGCGGCTCTGGGAGAGTCGTTCGGACGCGGCGCAATGACCAATCACTTCACCGACATCGCCAATGCCGATGCGGTGCTCATCATGGGTTCCAACGCGGCGGAGCATCACCCCATCGCCTTCAAGTGGGTGCTGAAAGCCAAGGAAAAAGGCGCTCCCGTCATCCACGTTGACCCGAAATTCTCCCGTACCTCCGCGCGCAGCACGTTCCACGTGCCCCTGCGCTCCGGAACGGACATCGCCTTCATGGGCGGCATGGTGAAGTACATCCTCGAAAACGGGCTGTACTTCAAGGACTACGTCGTCGACTACACCAACGCCGCCTTCATCGTCGGCGAGAAGTTCGCCTTCAAGGATGGCATGTTCTCCGGCTACAACGCCGAGAAAAAGACTTACGACAAGAGCACCTGGGCCTTCGAGAAGGACGCGAACGGCGTGCCCAAGCGCGACGCCACGCTCCAGCATCCCCGCTGCGTGTATCAGCTGCTCCGGCAGCACTACTCGCGCTATGATCTGGACAAGGTCTCGGAGACCACCGGCGTCACCAAGGAGAACCTGCTGAAGGTCTACCAAGCCTTCTCCGCCACGGGCAAACCGGACAAGGCCGGCACCATCCTGTACGCCCTGGGCTGGACGCAGCACTCGGTGGGCGTGCAGAACATCCGCCTGTCGGCGATCATCCAGCTCCTGCTCGGCAACATCGGCGTCGCCGGCGGCGGCATCAACGCCCTGCGCGGCGAACCCAACGTCCAGGGCTCCACCGACCACGCCATCCTCTACCACATCCTGCCGGGCTACCACGCCATGCCGCACGCCGGCTGGCCCACCCTGGCCGACTACCTCAAGGCCAACACGCCGGTCACCAAGGATCCCCTCAGCGCCAACTGGTGGGGCAACCGGCCCAAGTACGTGGTGAGCCTGCTCAAGAGCTGGTTCGGCGACAACGGCACCGAGGCCAACGGCTTCGGCTACGACTTCCTGCCGAAGCTGGAGCCGGGCGAGGACTACTCCTACATCTTCCTCTTCGACCGCATGTACAAGGGGAAGGTCAAGGGCGGCTTCGTCTACGGCACCAACCCGGCCCAGAGCGCGCCCAACACCCACAAGGTCCGCGCCAGCCTGGACAAGCTCGACTGGCTCGTGGTGGGCGAACTGCACCACACCGAGACCAGCGAGTTCTGGCACCGGCCCGGCGTCGATCCCAAAAAGATCAAGACCGAGGTGTTCCTGCTGCCCTCCGCCCAGCGCGGCGAAAAGGACGGCACGGTGAGCAACTCCGGCCGCTGGCACATGTGGCACTACAAGGCCGCCGAGCCCCTGGGCGAAAGCAGGCCCATGGGCGCCATGGCCGTGGACATCATGAACGCCGTGCGCGCGCTCTACGCCAAGGAAGGCGGCGCCTTCCCCGATCCCATCCTCAAACTCGACTGGCCCAAGGCCTATGAGCCCGAGGCTCTGGCCAAGCGGATCAACGGCCTCTTCACCCGCGACACCAAGATCGGCGACAAGGAGTACAAGAAGGGCCAGCTGGTGCCCGGCTTCGCCAATCTCCAGGCCGACGGCTCCACCAGCAGCTACAACTGGCTGTATTGCGGCGGCTACACCGAGACCGAGGGCAACCTCTCCAAGCGCCGCGACCTGACCCAGACCCCCATGCAGGCGGCCATCAACCTCTACCCGAAGTTCTCCTGGGCCTGGCCCGTGAACCGCAGGGTGCTGTACAACCGCGCCAGCGTGGACAAGAACGGCAAACCCTTCAACCCGGCCAAGGCGGTCATCGCCTGGGACGGCTCCAAGTGGGTGGGCGACGTGCCCGACGGCCCCTGGCCTCCGCTGGCCACCGGCAAGGGCAAGTACCCCTTCATCATGACCACCGAGGGCCACGCGCAGCTCTTCGGGCCCGGACGCGAGGACGGCCCCCTGCCCGAGCACTACGAGCCGGCCGAAACCCCGGTGAAGGCCCACGCCTTCTCCCGGCAGCTCAACAACCCCTGCATGAAGGTGGCCACGAGCGAGATGGACAAGCTGGCCGCCCCGGCCGATCCGCGCTTCCCCATCGTGCTCACCACCTACAGCATGACCGAGCACTGGTGCGGCGGCGGCGACACGAGAAACACCCCCGCCCTCCTGGAGGCCGAGCCCCAGCTCTACGTCGAGATGAGCCCCCAGCTGGCCGAGGAGAAAGGCATCAAGAACGGCGACGTGGTCGTCGTGGAAAGCATCCGCGGCAAGGTTGAGGCCGTGGCCATGGTCACGGTCCGTCTGCGTCCCTTCGTCGTGCAGGGCAAGGTCGTGCACGAGATCGGCATGCCCTTCTGCTTCGGCTGGACCACGCCGAAGTGCGGCGACGCGACCAACAGGCTGACTCCCTCGGTGGGCGACCCCAACACCACCATTCCGGAGTACAAGGCCTGCCTCGTGAACATCGCCAAGGCCAAGAAGGTCACCGAGCTGTAGGCGAGGAAAGGAGCGAAACCATGCCAAAGGCGTTTCTCATCGACACCACGCGCTGCACGGCCTGCCGCGGCTGCCAGGTGGCCTGCAAGGAATGGAAGGGCTTCCCCGCCGTGCCGACCAAGCAGCGCGGCACGCACCAGAATCCGCCCGACCTGACGCACTACAACTTCAAACTCGTCCGCTTCGCCGAGCACGTGGAGAACGGCCAGATCCACTGGAACTTCTTCCCGGACCAGTGCCGCCACTGCCTCGACCCGGGCTGCAAGTCCGGCGCAAGCCTGCCGGACTCGATCATCCAGGACAAGGAGACGGGCGCGGTCATCTACACCGAGAAGACCGCCAAGGAGGACTTCGAGACCATCCGCTCCTCCTGCCCCTATGACATCCCGCGCCAGGACCCCAAGACCAAGCGCATCGTCAAGTGCGACATGTGCATCGACCGGGTCCGCGCCAACCTCAAGCCCATGTGCGTCAAGACCTGCGCCATGGGGGCCATGAACTTCGGCGAGCGCGAGGACATGCTCAAGCTCGCGGCCGAACGCCTGGCCTTCGTGCAGAAGGACTTCCCCAAGGCCCAGCTCTGCGACATGGAGAACGTCAGCGTCATCTACCTGGTGGCCGACGCGCCCACCACGTATCACAAGTACGCCGTGGCCGACGCCTCCGGGGCGCCGGGGCTCACCCGGCACGACATGCTCGCCGGTCTCCTCGGCCCCCTGCGCAAGGCGGCCGGAAACATCGCCGGCTAGCGCAACTCGACGATTCGGGTTAGACAACGGCGGGGCCGTCCGGCAACCTCCAGAGCCGGGCGGCCCCGCCCATGTTCCAAACCCAGGAGAAAACCATGCCCGAAGCCGCCCCCTCCCCGCGCCTGTCCGCCATCGGCAGGTCCCTCGCCCGCTCCCGCGCCGAACTGCCGGCCCTGACCGCCCTGTTCGACGCCTTCGGCCCGCTCCTCGAAGCCCAGGCCCGCGTGCGCGAGGCCGCGCCCGGCTGGCGGGGGGCCCCCCCGGCCTTCGACCCCGAGCGCTTCTGCCAGGGGGCCTTCCTCCTGGCCGACGAGGGCTTTCAGGACATGAGCCCCGAGCTGCCCGCGGCCGCCCGGACCCTTCTGCCGGTCATGGCCGCCGCCTTTCCGGCCCTGGCCCCGGATTTCGACGCCCTGGCGCAGGCCCTGGCCGCCGGCGCGCTGCCGGCGCAGGCCCTGGCCGCCGCAGCCTTCGGCGAGGCCCTGGAGGTCCCCGGCGTCGGACCGCAGGCCCTCGCGTTCGCCGCCGCCGAGCTCGCCCGGCCCTTCCTCGCCCGCCAGGCCGAGGACCTCCTCGCCGGCGTCAAGGACCTGCCCTGGCGGCAAAGCCTCTGCCCGGTCTGCGGCTCCGCCCCGAACATGAGCGCCCTGCGCCGCACCAGCGACCCCTCGGAATTCATCCAGGCCCACGGCGGCAAGCGCTTCCTGCGCTGCTCCTGCTGCTCCGCCGAATGGTCGTACAAACGCGTGTCCTGCCCGGCCTGCGGCTGCGAGGAGCCCGACGAGCTGACCATCATCCGCGCCGAGGGCCCGCGCGACTTCGAGCGCATCGACGCCTGCAAGCGCTGCAAGAGCTTTCTGCCCTGCCTGGACACCACCGAACTCGTGGACGCGCCGGATCTCGACGTGGCCGCGCTGGCCATGCTGCCGCTGTGCTCCCGCGCCCGGCAGGAAGGCTACGCCCATCTCGCCCCCCTGCCCTGGAGCGAGCTGTAGCGGCGGCGGACGTCCGGGGGCTGTGCGCGCCCCCTGCGCCCCCTGCGCCTCCTTGCGGGGGGGGGGCGTAGGGTCGTGCGGGATGTCGCGGCTTCGACAGGCGGAAGGACGGGGCGACGAAGCCCCCTTGCGGCGGCTACGGCCGCAGGGCCAGGGCCAGACAGGTGATGTCGTCGAACTGTTCGGCCGCGCCGGCGAAGGCGTCCACGGCGGCCACCACCCCATCGACCATCTCCGCGGCGGGCCGCGCGCGCAGCTCCCGGAGCAGCCGCTCCAGCCGCTCTGAGCCGAAGAGTTCGCCGCCGGGCGCAAGGGCCTCGGTGACGCCGTCGGTATACAGGAACAGACGGTCGCCGGGGGCGAGCCGCGTCTCCGCGGCCGTGTAGCCGGCCGTTTCCAGCACGGCGGCGGCCGGGCCGGTGGGCGGCAGGATCTCCGCCGCGCCGCCGGCGCGCAGCAGCCAGGGCGGATTGTGCCCGGCGTTGCAGTAGCGCAGGAGCCCCGTGTCCAGGTCGAGCACGCCGAAGAACAGCGTGACGAACATGCACATCGAGTTGTTCTCCGCCAGCACGGCGTTGAGCCGCGCCAGGCAGCGGTCCACGGGCAGGCCGGTCCCGGCCACGGAGCGCAGCACGGTGCGGCACATCATCATGAACAGCGAGGCCGGGACGCCCTTGCCGGAGACGTCGCCCACGGCCAGCGCCAGCTGCCCCTCGCCGACGGGGAAATAATCGTACAGATCGCCGCCGATCTCGCGCATGGGCCGCATGAAGGCGTGCAGGTCCACGGGCAGGGGGCTGTCCGAGGGCAGGGGACGCGGCAGCACGGAACGCTGGATGTGCATGGCCATGTCCATCTCCTGCTGGCGCAGGCGCTTGGACTCGATCTCGCCGACCATGCCCATGAAGGTCTGGGCGAAGGGCCCCAGCTCCGCGGCGCGGGCGGCCATGCCCCGCAGCATGGTCGAGTTGAAGTCCTCGCGCTGGAGTTCGCGCGCGGCGATGGAGAAGAAGGCCAGGGGCCGGTTGGCCAGCATGAGCCGGCGGCCGAGCTCGGCGAGGATGGCCCGCGCGGCCTTGGGCGATTCCGCCAGGGCGTCGAGCATGGCCTGGCCCTCCACGCGCAGCAGCCGGGCCGGCCCCCGGGCCACGAGGGTGGCGTTGCGCGGCTCCCGGGCGAAGACCGCGACCTCGCCGATGAGTTCGCCGGCCGCGACGCAGGCCGCCCGCACCGGGCCGAAGCCCATGTCCACGATGACGTCCAGCTCGCCTTCGAGCACGATGAACATGCAGTCGCCCGGCTCGCCCTGGCGGACGAGAACCTGGCCATCGTCCAGCCCGACGGGCGCGGCCGTCGCCAGCAGCCCGGCCGCGGCCTCGCCGAACAGGCTGGCCACGCCCGGCGGAAGTGTGGCGGAAACATCCTGGGGGGGAGTGTCCACGGGGTCAGTCCTTGCGCTGCGCTTCGGCTAGTCGTCGAAGCGTTTGGTCAGCCCGGCGTAGGCGTCGATGCGCCTGTCGCGCAGAAACGGCCAGCCGCGCCGCACGGCCTCGATGCGCTCGGGGTCGACCTGGGCCAGGAGGATGGTCTCCTCGTCGGCCGGGGCCTGGGCCACGAGGTCGCCCATGGGGCCGGCCACGAAGCTGGAGCCCCAGAACTCGATGCCCGCGCCCTGGGCGTTGTCGCCGTCGGCCAGGGGGCGCTCCAGGCCGATGCGGTTGGCGGCGGCGATGTAGCAGCCGTTGGCCACGGCGTGGCCGCGCTGCACGAGCTGCCAGGCGGCGCGCTGCTCGTCGCCCAGGAGGTCCTTCTCCGCCGGGTGCCAGCCGATGGCCGTGGGGTAGAAGATGACCTCCGCGCCCTTCAGCGCGGTGAGGCGGGCGGCCTCGGGGTACCACTGGTCCCAGCAGACGCAGACGCCGATGCGGCCCACGTGGGTGTCCACGGCCAGGGGGCCCAGGTCGCCGGGGGTGAAGTAGAACTTCTCGTAAAAGGCCGGGTCGTCGGGGATGTGCATCTTGCGGTAGCGGCCCAGGAGCTCCCCTTCGCGGCCGAGGACGGCGGCGGTGTTGTGGTACAGGCCGGCGGCGCGCTTCTCGAACAGCGAGACGACGATGGCCGTTCCGGTGCGCTTGGCCAGCGCGGCGAAGGCCCCGGTGGTGGGGCCGGGCACGGGTTCGGCCAGGTCGAAGAGGCGCGCGTCCTCCTGCTGGCAGAAATAGGGGCCGAGGAAGAGCTCCTGGAGGCAGATGACGTCGGCCCCGAGCCCGGCGGCGCGCTCGCACAGGGCGAGGTTGGCCTCCAGGTTCTCCGCGGCGCTGCCGCGGCAGCCGGTCTGGATCAGGGCGACGGTGTAGAGCTTGCGGTGCATCACGGCCTCCCCGTGGCTGGAATGAAAACGCCGGGGCGGGCTGTGCTGCCTGCCCCGGCGCGGGTTCGCGTCGTCGGTCGCGCTACTTGGGGTTCTGGGCGTCGATGACCTTGACCCCGAATTCCTTCACCGTATCGGGCGGTTTGAAGAACACGGCCATGAACGGCGTGTCCATGCCGGTCTTCAGATAGGTGTTGCTGGTCAGGATGCCGACCTCGGAGGACAGGCTGGCGTTGATCTCCTCCTCGCTCTGCACCTGGAGCTGGAATTGGGAGAGGGTGTTGCCGCAGAGGAGCTGCTTGGTGGCGAGCACGTGGCCCTTCTCGTCGAAGAGGCTGATCTCGACCTTGATGCGCTCCTTGGGCGTGGTGAAGTTGTTCACGGCCTTGCCCTCGACCACGAAGATGTTCCCGGCCTTCTCGTTGGGGATGTAATACTGGCGGACGTTGCGCAGGGCGATGTCCTTGACCTTTTCGGCGCTGTCCGCGCCTTCCTTCTTGGCGCTGGAGCTCAGGAAGGGGATGTTCATCTTCGTCCAGGGCTTGAAGTAGAACGCGGCCCCGCCGCAGACGGCCAGGAGCCCGAGCACCACGCCGAGGGTGATCCACTTCTTCTTGCCGGAGGCCTTTTCCTTGGGCTTGGGCGCGTCCAGGGAGACCCCGCCGCCGAGGCTGTTCAGGAAGTCGTCGTCCTTGGCCGCGGGTGAGCCGGAGGATTCGGCGAAGGGGCCGGCCGCGGGCTCGTCGTCGGCATGGCCGCCCGGCGCGGCCGGGGATTCGTCCTCGTCGCCGGCGGGGCCGGCCGCGGGCTCGTCGTCCTCCCAGGGCATCTTCTTGGCGGCGGCGGGAGCGCCCAGCGGACCTTCCGGCTCGTCGTCCTCCCAGGGCATCTTCTTGGCGGCCGGGGCTTCCGGAGCCTCGGGCTCGGGAGCGGGGGCCGGCGCGGGCTTCGGAGCCGGCTTGGGCGGGGCCGGCGGGGCGGCCGGCTTGGTCTCGGCGGCGGAAAGATCGGCCAGCTCCTGGTCGAAGTCCTTGCCCGGAGGCATGACGGTGAAGACGTGCTTGCAGCGCGCGCAACGGACCTTGCTTCCGTTGGGCGCAATTTTCTCCTCGGGCAGGTTGTACTTGCTCTGGCAATTGGGGCAGGCGACGATCATGGCAACTCTCTTGCTGGTTTAGCCCTGTTGCGGGACGAGTTCATAGATGGCGTCCAGCTCGCGGTATTTCTCCGCGTAGTCCATGCCGTATCCCACAATGAAACCCTTTTGAATGGTGAATCCGGCAAAGTCAACCGTCAGGTCGATTTCGCGCCGCTCGCGCTTGTCCACGGCGGCGCAGACGCCGACGCTCCTCGCGCCGCGCTTGCCCAGCACGTCGAGCAGGAACTGCACGCTGCGGCCCGTGTCCACGACGTCCTCGACGATGAGCACGTGCTTGCCGGTGATGTCCACCTCCATGTCCTTGCTGAAGATGGTCTTGCCGCCGCGGGTGGTGCCCGCGCCGTAGCTGGACATGCGCACGAAGTCGAACTCCATGGGCCGGTCGATGTGGCGCACGAGGTCGGCGAAGAACAGGAACGCGCCCTTGAGCACGCAGACGAGCACGAGCGGCTCCGCCGCGGGGTAGCGGGCGGTGACCTGCGCGCCGATTTCGGCCACGCGGGCGTGCAGGGTTTTGGAGTCGATGACGGTCACAAGCATATCAGACATCGGAACCACCATTAAAGTTCCATGAGCATGGCGATTTCATCGCAGTCCGGGAAGCGCGGGCAGTTCAGGCAGTCGCTCCAGACCTTTTGCGGCAGGCTGTCCTTGCCCACCTCGGCGAAGCCCATGTGCTTGAAGAAGGGCACGGTGTTGGTGAGGGCGAAGACGCGGTAGATGCCCAGGGTCACGGCGTCGGACAGGCAGGCCTCCACCAGCCGGCGGCCCAGGCCCTGGCCGCGGCCCTCCCGCGCCACCACCAGGGAGCGCACCTCGGCCAGGTTCTCCCAGCAGATGGACAGGGCGCAGCAGCCCAGCACCTCGTCGCTTTTGTCCTCGTCCACGATGACGAAGAAGTCGCGCAGGTGGCTGTAGAGCTGGTTGAACGAGCGCGGCAGGACCAGCCCGTCGTCGGTGCTGACGTTCATGAGCAGCTTGTGGATGCCCTTGACGTCGGTGATGCGCGACTTGCGCAGCTGCATGCTCACGAGCCCTTCACCAGCTGCCCGATGACCGAGTCGAGCATCTCGAAGGGATAGGCCCCGGCGCTGTTGAAGGCCACCTGGCCGGCCTTGTCCAGGATGAACAGGGCGGGAATGGTCTTCACGCCGTATTCCGAACCGACCTCGGCCTTGGACAGGTACACGGGCACGCTGGTGGGCCGGGCGCTCAGGTAGCCCTTCATGGCCGACTCGGTGTCGTCCACGCTCACGGCCATTATGTCCAGCTTGTCCGCCGGGTACTTGGCGCGCAGCTGCTCCAGCACGGGCAGCTCGGTCTTGCAGGCCGGGCACCAAGTGGCCCAGAACATGACCAGGGTCACCTTGCCCTTGTTCGCGGCGAAGTGCTTCTCCAGCCCGGGCAGATCGAGCGTCTCCAGGGCGGCGCCGGCCGGAGCCTCCTTGGCCTGCTTGGGCGGATTGCCGGAGCAGGCGGCCAGGGACAGCGTGAGGACGGCGGCCAGCAGCAGGGCCAGCGGCGTGCGCAGTCTGATCATTCTTCTTCTCCTCGGCCGGGGCCCCTGCGGGGCGCTCGCGGACGCCGGCCCCGACTGGGGGCGGACATCCTCCGGCGCGCGTCTGGGCGCGATGTAGCAGAAACAGTGGACGGACGCAAAGGGCGCGCTCAAACCCGGCCGGAGAGCTCCCCGGCCAAGCGCACGGCCGACACTGCGTCGCGCGAGAAGCCGTGCGCGCCGATGGACGCGGCGAAGGCCTCGGTGACCACGGCCCCGCCGATCATGACCTTGATGTCCAGGCCGCGCTCGCGCACAAGCCTCACCGTGTCCGCCATGCGCACCATGGTGGTGGTCATGAGCGCGGAGAGCCCGATGACCTTGGCCCCGGCGCGCACGGCCTCGTCCACGATCCGCGCGGCCGGCACGTCCTTGCCCAGGTCGTGGACCTCGTAGCCGTGGTTCTTCAGCATCAGGCAGACGATGTTCTTGCCGATGTCGTGGATGTCGCCCTCCACCGTGGCCATGACCACCGGGGTCTTCTTCTCCGCGCGGCCGGAGGCGAGCAGAAGCGGCTCCAGCCGGGCGAAGCCGGCCTGCATGGCCTCGGCCGAGCGCAGCAGCTGCGGCAGAAAGTATTCCTTGCGCTCGTACTTGCGGCCGACCTCCAGGATCGCCGGGATGAGCGCGCCGTCCACCAGGGCGAAGGGATCGGTCCCGCCGGCCAGCTCGGCCTCAATCATCGCCAGAAGCCCGGCCTTGTCGCCCTGGATTACGGCCTCGGCCGGGGTCTTGGCGGCTCCCGCCGACGTCCCGCCGGACGCCGCGGCGGGCCCCGCGGGCGCGGACGGGGTCCAGCCGGCGTAGCCCGCGATGTAGCGGCCGGCCTGATCGTCGCGGGCCAGCAGCACCTCGCAGGCGGCCAGGGTCTCGCGCAGGCGGACGCTGGCCGGATTGGCGATGCACGAGGACAGCCCCGCGCCCATGCCCAGGGCCAGGAACCCGGAGTTGAGCAGCTCGCGCGCGGGCAGGCCGAAGCTCACGTTGGACAGGCCCATGGTGGTGGGCAGGCCGAGCGTCCCGGCGCAGTGGCGCACGGTGTCCAGGCAGTGGCGCGCGGCCTCCGGCTTGGACGACACGGTGAGCACGAGCGCGTCCACGATGATCAGCCGGCGGGGAATGCCCAGGGCGTCGGCCTCGGCCAGCAGGCGGTCGATGACCGCGATGCGCTCGGCCGCGGTGTACGGCAGCTTGCGGCCCTCCAGCGGCAGCAGGATGAACGGCGCGCCGAACTTCTTGCACAGCGGGCCCAGCCGCTCCATGCGCCCCGCCTCGCCGCTGATGGAGTTGACCAGCACCGAGCCGGGCTGGGTCCACAGCGCGGCCTCGATGGCGTCGGCGTTGGGGCTGTCGAGCACGAGGGGGATTTCGAAGCGGCCGGAAAGGGCCAGGGCCAGGGCCGGCAGCACGGCGGTCTCGTCGACCATGGGCGCGCCCACGTTGACGTCGAGGACGTCCGCGCCCTGAGCCACCTGTTCCTGGGCCAGACGCAGGGCCTCGGCGTGCAGGCCCTGGGTCAGCTCCTCGGCGAGCCGCTGCTTGCCCGTGGGGTTGATGCGCTCGCCGATCAGGCGCAGGGGGTTGCTCCCGCCGAAGGCCACGGAGGCCCCCCGGCAGGTGAGCACCAGGCGCGAGTCGTCCGGCGGCGCGGGCCGGGTCCAGGCGTGCTCGCCCACGCCGGCGCGCAGCGCCCGGATGTGCGCGGGCGTGGTGCCGCAGCAGCCGCCCAGGAACTTCGCGCCCAGTTCGGCGAAGACCCGGCACTGCGCGGCGAAGTCCTCCGGCCCGAGGCGGAAGACCGTGCGGCCGGCCTCGTCCAGCTCCGGCAGGCCGGCGTTGGGCTGCACGAGGAGCGGGGTCGACAGCCGCGGCAGCATGGCCCGGACCACGGCCACGAGCTGCTCCGGCCCGGCCGAGCAGTTGGTGCCGAGGAGATCCGCGCCGAGGTTCTGCATGGTGTCGACGAAGGTCAGCGGCGCGGTGCCGGTGAGGGACTGGCCGGACTCGAAGGTCATGGTCACGCCCACGGGCAGGTCGCAGACCTCGCGCGCGGCGATGACGATGGCCTTGGCCTCGGCCAGATCGAACTGGGTCTCGCCCAGGATGAGGTCGACCCCGCCGGCGACCAGACCCTCGATCTGCTCGCGGAAGGCCGCCACCAGATCGCGGAAGGAGAGCGCGCCCAGGGGCTGCACGAAGTGGCCGCTGGGGCCCACGCTGCCGGCGACGAAAGCCCGGCCGGCCACGGCGCGTTTGGCCGTCTCAGCCAGGGCGCGGTTCATGGCCCGGACGTCCGCGCCGGGATCGAGCTTGAAGCGCGTGCCGCCGAAGGTGTTGGTGGTGACGATTTCGGCGCCGGCCGCGGCGTATTCGGAATGGATGGCGGCCACGGGCTCGGGATTGGCGTAGCCGTAGGCCTCGGGCGCGACGCCGGGCGGCAGCCCGCGCGACTGGAGGAGCGCGCCGAAGCCGCCGTCGAAGAAATGTAACCGGCCGTCGGCCAGAATGGAACGGAAGTCGGGCATTGGAGTGTCTCCGTGCCGGGCGCGCCGCTGGCGCCGGCTGCGTCGGTGGGGCCGGCTGCGCCCCGCGGGGTGGCCGCAAGGCTTGCGGGGGCTTCGTTCCGGCCGGGAGTTCGGGTGTACTGAAAATCGTTGAAAAGGACAAACAAAAACTATACGCTCCCTCTTTGCGCGACAAACGACCCGGACCGGGGGTGGCGAACGCCCTTGCCGGACCAATCGGCCGGCCATGCGGGCCAGACGACATGAAAGCGGACACGAATCAGGCCTCCCCCCCCGACAGCAAACGCAGCAACGTCCCGGCTCCCGCCGGCAAGGCTGCCTTCCTTCCCGCCCCGGTATCGCGCCGGCGGGGCGAAGTCGCCACGCGCGACACGCTTCATCATTATCTGCGTGAAATCGCTCGCTTTCCCCTCCTCGCGCCGGAAGAAGAGTTCGAACTCGCCAAGCGCGTGCGCGACGAGAACGACCAGGAGGCGGCCTTCCGTCTGGTGTCCTCGCACCTGCGCCTGGTGGTCAAGATCGCCATGGACTTCCAGCGCCGCTGGATGCAGAACGTCCAGGACCTGATCCAGGAAGGCAACGTGGGGCTGATGAAGGCCGTGCGCAAATTCGACCCCGACAAGGGGATTAAGTTCAGCTATTACGCCGCGTTCTGGATCAAGGCCTACATCCTTAAGTTCATCATGGACAACTGGCGCATGGTCAAGATCGGGACCACCCAGACCCAGCGCAAGCTGTTCTACAATCTGAACAAGGAGCGCCAGCGCCTGTCCAGCCTGGGCTTCGACCCCACCAACAGCGCCCTGTCCGAGAGCCTGGGGGTGAGCGAGGCCGAAATCGAGCAGATGGACCAGCGCCTCTCGCGCCAGGACATGAGCCTGGACATCACCATCGGCGAGGACTCGGAGAACACGCGGCTGGACTTTCTGCCGGCGCTGGGGCCGGGCATCGAGGAGGTCCTGGGCTCGAACCAGATCTCCGCGCTGCTGCTGGAAAACCTCAAGACCATCGCGCCGACCCTTTCGGACAAGGAGACGGCCATCCTGAACGAGCGGCTGCTTTCCGACAGCCCGGTGACCCTGCGCGAAATCGGCGACCGCTTCGGCGTCACGCGGGAGCGCGTGCGCCAGATCGAGGCCCGCCTGCTGGAGAAGCTCAAGGAGCATCTGGAGTCCAAGGTGAAGGACTTTTCGCCCGAGTGGATCGGGGGCGACGACTAGGCCGAGGGGGGGCCCGGAGACTTATGGACGACCGCATTCTGGATATCAAACGCCACGCGCGCGATCTGGTGGCGGCCAGGCCGCTGCCCGCGTTCAGCCTGGACTGCGCCGAGGAACTGGCCCACGCCAGCTCCATGTTTTTCGACCATCCGCTCATGCTGCGCCTCCAGTCCGACGCGCTGGGCTTCCTGAACGAGGCCTGCGGGCTGGGCGTGGAGCACGCCAAGCGCGTGGCCATCGACGCCGCGGCCATCGTGCTGGCCGAGCCCTCGGACCTTCCGGCCGAGGATCGCCGCCGGCTGGCCCTCCTGGCCGAAATGGCCGGGCTGATGCACGACGCCCTGCGCTTCGAGGAGGACCACGCCGAGAAGGGCGCGGACCTCTGCCTGCGCGTCCTGCGCGGCTATCCCCTGGACGAGCGCGAACGCTCGCTGGTCGCCCGGGCCGTGGCCCTGCACGAGAGCCCCCTGCCCCTGGCCGACGACGGCCCCCTGGACGAACGCCTGCTCGCCGGGGCCGTGCATGACGCCGACCGCTTCCGCTTCGGACCGGACATCTTCGCCGCCACGCTCTGGGAGCTGTGCGAGTGCGAGGAATGGCCGCTGGAGCGGATCGCCGCAAAATTTCCCGAAGGCCCGGCCCTGGCGGCCAGGTACAAGGACAGCTTCCGCACCGTGCAGGGCACGAGCTACGGCCCGGCCCTGCTGGACGAGGGCCTAGCCCTGGCCGAGGGCTGCCGGCAGCTCTTCGCCCAGGCCCTTGCGGACACCGCGCCCCAGGCGTGAGGATGAAAACATGCGCCCCATTTCAAGTCACACCGCCCGTCTGCTGCTCCTGGCCGTCACGGCCCTGCTCTGCGCCGCCTGCGCCGCGGCGAAGCCCGCGCCCAGACCGCCGCAGCCGCTGAACACCCAGGCCGGCGTCACCTACGACTACCTGGAGTATCAGACCCTGCTGCAGCAGATGACCCGCTCGGCCGCGCTCTCGCGCGTCTCGCCCGAGGCCTTCGCCCGGACGCTGGAGCTGCAGAAGGCCGCCGCGGCCGCCCTGGACCGCGTCCTGGCCAAGGAAAGCTCGGCCTCGCTGTACATGGACAAGGCCTTCCTGTTCTGGAACCAGGAGCAGGCCGGCGAGGCCCGGCGCATCCTGGCCGAGGGTCTGGCCCGCTACCCGGACGACTACAATCTCAACGCCGCCATGGGCAACGCCTACCTGCTGGAGAACAACGCCGCAGGCGCGGCGGAGGTGCTCACGGCCTACCTGGCCAAGCACGACAACGTGCAATTGCGCGAGCGCCTGGGCCAGCTGTTCATCGACATCGATCAGGCCGAGCGCGGCCTGGAGGTGCTGCGGCGCATCCCGGCCAAGGACCGCTCGCTGGAGGCCCAGTATCAGATGGCCCGGGGCGAGGCCCGGCTGGGCCGCCACAAGGCCGCCATCGAGGCCCTGAAGAAGCTCACGGCCCAGAATCCGGACCACCTGGAGGCCTGGGTCGAACTGGCCTTCCAGCAGGAGATGAACAAGGACTACGCCGCGGCCGTGGCCACCTATTCGCGCATCCTGACCCTGGGCGAGCAGCGCGAGGACATCCGCCAGCGCATCGAGAACGGCGGCGGCGAGGGCCGGGAGGACATCCGCCTGCGCGTGGTCGGCCTCCAGCTCAAGCTGAACAACCCGGACAAGGCCCTGGAGACCGCGCTGGCCAGCTCCGGCAGCAAGGCCTTCGTGCTCGCGGCCTCGCTGCTGTTCCTCAACGAGAACTACGCCGCCCAGGCCAGCACCCTGCTCGACGTTCTGGCCACCAAGCCGCCCGTTCCCGGCGAATACTTCTTCTACAAGGCGGTCATCGCCCACGACGGCGAGGGCAATTCCGAAAAGGCCCTGCAGTTCCTCGACCTCGTGCCCGAGACCGACGCCCATTACAGCCAGGCCCTGCAGTTCCGCATCCAGCTGCTCTATTCGCTGGGGCGCGAACAGGAGGCCGTGGACCTCATGGAGAAGGGCAAGAAGCTCTTCCCGAACCAGTCGCGCTTCCCCCTGCTCCAGGCCGGCTATCTCATCGAGAAGAAGCGCCTGGACGAGGCCAAGGCCGTGCTGCAGGAGGCCCTCAAGAGCCGGCCCGACGACGAGGACCTGCTCTACCAGTACGGGGCCGTGGTGGACCGCGCCGGCGACCGCAAGGCCGCCCTGGCCATGATGGAGCGCATCGTGGCCAAGAACCCGGACCACGCCGACGCGCTCAACTACATCGGCTACTCCCTGGTGGAGGAGGGCCGCGACATGGAGCGCGCCCTCAGCCTGATCAGGAAGGCCGACAAGCTCAAGCCGGAGAACGGCTACATCGTCGACTCCCTGGCCTGGGCCTACTTCCGCATGGGCAAGACCGAGGAGGCCTGGAAGCAGATCCAGCGGGCCGTGACCCTGAACAAGGACGACCCGACCATGTGGGAGCACTACGGCGACATCGCCCATGAGCTGGGCCGGCGCGAGTCGGCCAAAAAAGGCTACCGCAACGCGCTCAAGTACAAGCATGAGGACCCGGAGCGCATCAAGAAGAAGCTCGGAAGCAAATGATCCGCGCCACGCACCATCTCGGCCGGGCCCTGTGCCTGGCCGCGCTGTTCGGGATTCTGGCGGCCTGCGCCCCCAAGGTCGAGCTGCCCCGCTACGAGGACGTCGAAACCGATCTGGCCGTGTTCCGGGCGCGCTTCCTGGTGCCCATGCCGGCCACCCACGGTCTGGCCGTCCGCGCCACCCTGCTCTACAACACGCCGCACCGCTCCAACCGCACCGACGTGCAGATCTTCGGCGAATACGCCCGGCCCCTGCGCCTGGACGTGCGCGCCGGCCTGGGCACCATGCTCGCCCTCATGCGCGAGGATTCCGGCGGGCTGCTGGCCTTCTACCCGGATCGCCAGAAGGCCTACGCCCACAGCGATCCGGTCATCGGCGCGCAGCTGCTCGGCCTGCCCTTTCCCTTCGCCCTGAAGGATCTGGCCCTGGTGCTCACGGGCAGCTTCGGCAGCCTGGTCCCGGCCGAGCCGGCCTCCCTGCAGGCCCGGCCCGACGGCGGCTTCGTCATGCGCTATCCCGGCGGCCCGGTGCGCCTGCTGGCCATCGACGTCCACGGCCGGCCGGTGCGCATGGAGGGCCAGCTGTCGCCCTATTTCCGCACCCAGGCCGAACGCGAGGGCCAGCCCGTCAGCGGCCCGCGCACCTGGGCCATCGACTTCTCCGGCTATCCGGAGGAGGACGGCGACCCGGAGGGCCCGGCCACGGTGCTCACCCTGACCCTGCCCAAGGGCGAGAGCGCGGTCTTCCGCGTGCGCTCCCTGGCCCAGCACCCCGCCCCCTGGCCGGCCCGGGCCCTGACGTTGACCCTGCCGGCCAAGGCCCAGTATGTGTCCCTGGAACGTCCGGCCGCCTCAACGGCCGCGCCCGCGGAAGTCATCACCGGCGGAGGAGCGGATGAACCCGGAGCCAACGAATCCGGCCAAGGCCCGGCCGAGCGCCCGGCCGGCCGCGACGGCGCCAGACATGGCGGCTAGAACGCCGCAGAACGACGGCAAGCCCGGCGTGCTGGGCACCTTCACGCTCGGCGTGCGGGTCTGGGCGCGCGAGATGCGCCGGCTCTTCGCCGGGCAGGCCCGCCTGCACGAGGTGCGCCAACTGGAGGCCCGCCTGGACGAGGAGGCCGCGCTGCTGGCCAAGCTGGCGGACGCCCCCGGCCCGGAGCGCAACCTCTGCCAGAAGCAGATCGAGATGCTCAAGGCCGAGATCGCCCGGCTGCGCGCCGAAGAGGCGGCCCGGCGCATCGCCCCGGCCTGCCGCAGGCCGGCCGCCACGCGCGAGCCCAAACTGTAAACCGACGGAGGACGCCATGCCCAAGACCGTGCTCATCGCCTCGGACCACGGGGGCTTCGCCCTCAAGACCGCCCTCATCCCCGCCCTGCGCGAGGCCGGCTGCGCCGTGGAGGACCTCGGCCCGGACTGCGCCGGCTCCTGCGACTACCCCATTTTCGCGGACAAGCTCTGCGCGCGGCTCCTGGCCGCCGGCGAGGAAGGCCAGAACGGCGCCGTCCTGGGCCTGCTCATCTGCGGCACGGGCCTGGGCATGAGCATGGCCGCCAACCGCCACAAGGGCGTGCGCGCGGCCCTGTGCACCTGCGAGTTCATGGCCCGCATGGCCCGGGCCCACAACAACGCCAACGTGCTCTGCCTGGGCGAGCGCGTCATCGGCCAGGGCCTGGCCCAGGACATCGTCCGCGCCTTCCTGACCGCGAATTTCGAAGGCGGCCGCCACCTGCGCCGCGTCGAACTGTTCGAGAAACAGGCCTAGCGCCCACGCGCCGGGCCGGAAACACCGCCTCCTGGCAAGGACCTGACGACATGCCGAACATCGATATCGCGCCGGATCAACTCGTAGTGAACACCCTCAAGGGCCTGATCATGGACGCCACCCGCGCGGCCAATTCCGGCCACCCCGGCGGGGCCATGAGCTCCGCCGACTACGCGAGCGTGATCTACTCCGAATTCCTGCGCTTCGACCCCGACCGGCCCAACTGGTTCAACCGCGACCGCTTCGTGCTCTCCGCCGGGCACGAGTCCGCCCTGCTCTACGGTCTGCTGCACCTGGCCGGGTTCATCGAGATCGAGGACCTGCGCGAGTTCCGCCAGCTGGGCAGCCGCACGCCCGGCCACCCCGAGCGCGGCGAGACCCCGGGCGTCGAGGCCACCACCGGCCCCCTGGGCCAGGGCTTCGCCATGGCCGTGGGCATGGCCGTGGCCGAAAGCTTCCTGCGCTCCATGGTCGGCAAGAGCGTGGTCGATCACTACACCTACGCGCTGGCCTCGGACGGCGACCTGCAGGAGCCCATCGTCCTGGGCGCGGCCTCCCTGGCCGGGCTGTGGGGCCTGGGCAAGCTCATCGCCTACTACGACTCCAACAAGGTCCAGCTCGCCGGGCCGGTGTCCCGCGTGGACCAGGCCGACTACGCCAAGATCTTCACCGCCCTGGGCTGGCACGTGCAGCAGGTGGACGGCCACGACCGCGAGGCCATCCGCCAGGCCGTCACCAAGGCCCAGGCCCAGAAGAAAAAGCCCAGCCTGATCATCGGCCACACGGTCATGGCCAGCGGCGCGGCCACCCGCGAGGGCGACTTCGGCACCCACGGCGAGCCCCTTTCGCCCGAGGAGATCCTGGCCACCAAGCATCGCCTCGGCCTGAACGAGGAGGCCAGCTTCCAGGTGCCCGAGGCGGCCAAGAAGCATTTCCAGGCCCGCTACCCCGAGCTGCGCAGCGAGGCCGCGGACTGGCAGAAGTCCCTGGCCCGCCGCCTGCGCCAGGACGATCCGGACTTCCTGGCCTTCTGGAAGTCCATGAACACCGGCCGCTACGAGCTGAACCTGCCCCTGCCGGAATTCGAGCCGGGTAAGAAGATCGCCACCCGCGCGGCCTGGGGCGCCTGCCTGAACGCCCTCAAGGACGCCCTGCCCAACCTCATGGGCGGCTCCGCCGACCTCGACCCGTCCAACCAGACCGCCAAGTTCCGCGACGCCGTGGGCGTCTTCGGCGCGGAGAACCCCACCGGCCGCAACCTGTCCTTCGGCGTGCGCGAGTTCCCCATGGCCGCCATCCTGAACGGCATGGCCCTGCACGGCGGGGTGATCCCCTTCGGGGCCACCTTCCTGACGTTCTCCGACTACTGCCGCAACGCCATCCGCATGTCGGCCCTGCAGAAGCTGCCCGTGCTCTACGTGTTCACCCACGACTCCTTCCACGTGGGCGAGGACGGCCCCACCCACCAGCCCATCGAGCACGTGGCGAGCCTGCGGCTGATCCCCGGGCTGCTGGACTTCCGCCCGGCCGACGCCACGGAGACCGCCCTCTGCCTGGACACGGCCCTGCGCACCGCGGACAAGCCCGCCTGCCTCTTCCTCACCCGCCAGGGCCTGCCGGTCATGGACCCCAAGGACTTCCCGGCCATAACCCAGGGCGTCAAGAAGGGCGGCTACGTGCTGCGCGACTGCGAGGGCGAGCCCGAACTCATACTCATGGCCTCGGGCTCCGAGGTGCCGCTGATCCTCGACGCCGCCAAGATCCTCGCGGACGAGGCCCCGGGCCGCAAAATCCGCGTGGTCTCCATGCCCTCCGTGGCGCTCTTCGAGGCCCAGCCCCAGGTCTACCGCGACGCCGTGCTGCCGCCGGCCGTGCGCAGGCGCGTGGCCGTGGAGGCCGGCCGCGTCGAGGGCTGGTTCAAGTACGTGGGCCTGGACGGCCTGGCCCTGGGGCTCGACCACTTCGGCGAGAGCGCCCCGGCCGCCCGCCTGGCCGAAAAGTACGGCTTCACCGCGCCCACCGTGGCGCGCAAGGTCCGCGAGCGCTACTTCGGGTAGCGCCAAGCGGCGACGTTCGGGCTGAACAACCACCAAGGAGGTCCTGATCATGGCGACGAAAAAGGCCCCCGCCCCCAAGAAGGCTGCACCCGCAAAGAAGGCCCCCGCCAAGAAGGCCGCCCCGGCCGGGAAGAAACTGCTCTTCCTCGTGGGCGACTACGTGGAGGACTACGAGGTCATGGTGCCCTTCCAGGCGCTGCTGATGCTCGGCTATCAGGTGGACGCCGTCTGCCCGGACAAGAAGGCCGGCGAGGTCGTGCGCACCGCCATCCACGACTTCGAGGGCGACCAGACCTATTCCGAGAAGCGCGGCCACAACTTCGCCCTGAACAAGGACTTCGCCGCCGTGAAGACCGACGAGTACATCGGGCTGGTCATCCCCGGCGGCCGCGCCCCGGAATACATCCGCCTGAACAAGCGGGTCATCGAGATCGTGCAGGAGTTCGACCGCGCGGGCAAACCCATCGCGGCCATCTGCCACGGACCGCTGGTGCTCGTCACGGCCGGCGTGCTCAAGGGCCGCCAGGCCTCGGCCTATCCGGCCTGCGGCCCGGACGTGGTCTGCGCCGGCGGCAAGTACGCCGAGGTCGCCATCGACAAGGCCCACGTGGACGGCAACCTGGTCACGGCCCCGGCCTGGCCGGCGCACCCGGACTGGCTGGCCAAATTCGTTGCGGTCCTCGGCGCGAAGATCAGCATCTAGGCGGAAACGCACGCATGTTCGGGGCGGCCGCCAAGGCCGCCCCTGTCTTTTGACGCGGCCGTCACCCTGGGGGCACTTGCGGACCTGCCGGGCGCTCTGGTAGCATCGCGCCACTGCAAACGAAGAAAATCATGTCGGTTCACACAAGGAGACCAAGCATGGAAGCCCCGCAAAGAAATCTGGCCCTGGACTTGGTGCGCGTCACCGAGGCGGCGGCGCTGGCCAGCGCCCGCTGGCTGGGCAAAGGCGACAAGGACGCGGGCGACCGCGCCGCAGTGGAGGCCATGCGCCTCTCGTTCAAAACCCTGGACATCAGCGGCACGGTCATCATCGGCGAGGGCGAGAAGGACAACGCCCCCATGCTCCACAACGGCGAGAAGGTCGGCGCCGGCGGACCCAACGCCGTCGACGTGGCCGTCGATCCCGTCGAGGGCACCAACCTGCTGGCCTCCGGCCGGCCCAACGCCATCAGCGTCGTGGGCGTGGCCCCCGCCGGCTCCATGTACGACCCGGGCCCGAGCTTCTACATGCAGAAGCTCGTGGTGCCCGCCGCGGCCAAGAGCGTCGTCGACATCGAGGCCCCCGTGCCCACCAACCTGAAGCGCATCGCCAAGGCCCTGGGCAAGGACGTGGACGACCTCGTGGTCTTCGTGCTCGACAAGCCGCGCCACAAGAAGCTCATCGAGGACATCCGCGAGGCCGGCGCGCGCATCCAGCTGCACACCGACGGCGACGTCGCCGGCGCGCTCATGGCCATCGACCCGCGCAACGACGTCGACGTGATGATGGGCACCGGCGGCACCCCCGAGGGCGTGCTCGCCGCCTGCGCCATCCGCACCATGGGCGGCGAGATGTTCTGCAAGCTCGACCCCCAGAAGCAGGACGAGAAGAACGCCCTGTCCCAGGCCGGCGTGGACATCCGCCGCGTGCTCACCGTGGGCGACCTGATCAAGACCGACGACGTGTTCTTCGCCGCCACCGGCATCTCCGGCGGCTCCTTCCTCAACGGCGTGCGCTTCCACGGCTACGGCGCGGAGACCAGCTCCCTGGTCATGCGCGGCAAGACCGGCACCATCCGCTACATCGAGGCGATCCACTCCTGGGAGCACCTCATGAAGTTCAGCTCGGTCAAGTACGACTAGGACGCGAAAAGGCCGGGAAGGTTCGCCCCTCCCGGCCTTTTTCACCGGCAACGCCCGCGCGCGGGCCGCTTACAGATCGGGATTGGCCAGCTTGGCCGCGATGATCCCCGCATCCTCCGGCCGGGCGCAGACCTCAAGACTCTTGGACTCGCCGTGGCAGGCGAAGCCGCCCCCCGAACCGGCCAGGTGCACATAACCGGCCGAGAGCACCTTGGTGTAGGGAATCTGCTCGCGCATCTCCGCGAAATCGATACGCTTGGGGAAGATGATGGGCACCGGAGCCCCGGAAAAGTCCTCGAACATGATGTACTTCATGGCAGCCTCCAGGGCGTTCGCCCACGCCTCGTGCTTTCTTGTAGCGCAGGCCCGTCCCAAGGGCAAGACGGAGCGCCGCCGGTGAACGCCGAGCTCACGGACTTCCGCCGCATCGGCGTCTGGCAGACCGCCTTTCTGGGCGACGCCGTGCTCACCCTGCCGCTCATCCAGGCCCTGCGCGCCCGCTACCCCGCGGCCGAAATCCACCTCTTCACCCGGCCCGGCGTGGACGCCCTCTTCGCCGCGCAAAAGGAGCTCGCCAGCGTCCGCGCCTTCGCCAAGCGCGGCGACCAGCGCGGGCTTTTCGCCGCCCGCGCCCTTGGCCGCGCCCTGGCCCTGGAGGCCTTCGACCTCTGGATCAGCCCCCACGTCAGCCTGCGCAGCGCCTACATCGCCCGCTGCGTCGGCGCGCCCGTGCGCATCGGCTACGACGCGCCCTGGTACCAGTGGCTGGCCTATACCCACCTCGTGGACCGGCGCTTCGACGATCTCCACGAAATCGACCGACTCATGCGCCTCGGCCTGCCCCTGGGCCTGCCCGCCGAACCGCCCAAGCCGCGCCTGGACCTCACCCCCGAGGGCCGCGCCCGCGCCGCGGAGATCTTCGCCGGCCTGCCCCCCGGCCGCGTCCTGGGCATCCACCCCGGCTCCACCTGGGCCACCAAGTGCTGGCCGCGCGAATACTTCGCCGAAATCGCCCGCCGGGCGGTCGCCGCCGGCTGCGTCGTGCTGCTCTTCGCCGGCCCCGGCGAGGAGCCCCTGGCCCGCGCCATCGCCGCCGACGCCGGCGACCGCTCCGGTCGCCTCGTCAACCTCGCGGGCATGCTCAGCATTCCGGCCCTCGCCGCCGCATTCGCCCGGCTCGACGCCTGCCTCGCCAACGACTCCGGCCCCATGCACCTCGCCTGGGTCCAGGACGTGCCGCTGGCGGCCCTCTTCGGCCCCACCGTCAAGCGCCTGGGCTTCTTCCCCCGGGGACGCAACTCCCGCGTGCTGGAGACCGAGCTCGACTGCCGGCCCTGCGGCCTGCACGGCCACAAGGCCTGCCCCCTCGGCCACCACGCCTGCATGCGCGACACCACGCCCGACCGGGTCTGGGCCGTGCTCGCGGCCATGCTCGGACTGTAGACGGCCAGGCCTCCGGCGGCCAGGCGGGCGGCTGCGCGCCCCGCCTGGACCACCCCGCGCCCCCTTTCAGGGGGGGAGTTTGTCCCCCGCCTGGCCTGCGGCAATACCCATGTCCGGCCGCCAGTCAGCGCAAAGGCCCGGCTGGCGACGCCAGCCGGACCTTTGCGCTGATGCTGGGGGTCCAGGGGGCCGAAGGTCCCCTGGCCGCCGGAGGCCTATCTCTCGCCGCGACCGGTCGCGACCAATCGCGAGCCGATGCGCCTACTCTCCGGCCTGCTGCGCGAGGCGTTCGCCGATCGCGAAGGCGCGGGCGCAGTCCTGGGGGAAGACCTCCTTGCGGCGCTTGGCCTTGGCGACCGGGTCCCAGGCGGTGCTGAGGTACTTGGAGTAGTCCGTGAACTGGAGGGTGTCGGTGCTGGCGAGGGTCTCGCAGGAGCCGAACACGCGTTCCAGGTACTGCCGGCTGGCCTCGATGGCCCGGTCCACGCCGGCGGCGACCATGTGCTCGGCCGGGACGTTCATGGAGTAGAGGAAGGCCGTGGGGATCTTCCTGGGGGCGATGCACTGGTAGCCCGGCGTGTAGGTCAGGTAGGGGAACATGAGCCGTTCCATGAACGAACGCATTGCACCGGACTCCGCGCGGAAGTACACCGGCGAGCCGAGGATCAGCGCGTCGGCCTCGGCGGCGCGCGCGAGCAGCGGGGTCAGGCCGTCCTTCACGGCGCAGCGGCCATAGCTCTTGCCGCCGATCTTCTTGCAGGCGAAGCAGCTGGTGCAGCCGGTGTATTGCAGATCGTAGAGGTGGACGAGCTCCGTCTGCGCCCCCTTGGACGCCGCCCCCTTGAGGGCGTGCTCCAGCAGGGTCGCGGTGTTCCATTTCTTGCGCGGGCTGCCGTTGACGGCGAGGACGAACATTGCGGGCCTCCTTGGCTTGTGCGTCCCTGTATGCGCCCGGCCGGCCCGGCGCGCAAGCAGGCACCTCGGCGTGCGTCGGCATCCTGCGGGAAACCCGCCGGCTCCTGGCGACGGGACGAAAACGGAGCCAATGCGATCCGCGCGGCGAAAACGCCGCATCAACCGTTGACGGGCCGGACTCGGCGGAACTATGAAAACCGCTGGCGCTGGGGCAGCTATACTCGCGCCTGGGATTTGCACATGACCCGTCTGCTTTCGTTCATGTCCGACATCGAGCGCGCCGGGGCGGAGGAACCCGCCCGCCCGGCCCGCGAACTCGACCTGCTCCTCTACGCCCCCTGCCCGGTGAAGCTGGTGCTCAAGGAAGCCGTGGACGCGGCCGGTCCGTTCGCCAGCCACGTGCCCATGGGCTGCACCTCGGTGGACCCCTATGATCCGCTCTGCCGCGAAAGCGACCCGGACGAGCTGCCGGCGGTGATCGCCTCCATCGGCTTCGGCGATTTCTGGCGGCGGGACTTCGTGCGGCGCTTCGTGGACGCGGGGGTGTTCGAGGCCGTACGGCCGGAGGCGGAAAGCCCGCTGCACGCCGCGGCGGGAATCGCCGATCCGCGCGGAGCCTGCACCATCTACGGCGTGACGCCGTATCTGTTCCTGGTGGACGAGGCCCGGCTCGACGGCATGCCCGCGCCGCGGACCTGGGCGGAGCTGCTGGAGCCACGCTACCGCGGCCGCATCACCATGTGCGGCGACGGCGACGACATGGCCGACGCGGCGCTCTTGGCCGTGTACCAGGACTGCGGCCTGGAGGGCGTCGTCCGCCTGGCCGGGCAGTGCCGCGGGCTCATGCATTCGAGCAGCATGGTCAAGGCCGCGGGCAACCGCCGGGAGGCCGAGGCGGCGGTGTTCATCATGCCGGCGTTCTTCGCCTGCGGGACCAAGCAGCCGGCGGGCGTGCGCGTGGTCTGGCCCGAGGACGGCGCGGCGGCCAGCCCGCTGTATTTCCTGGCCAAGCGCTCGGAGAAGGCGCGGGTCGCGCCGCTGCTCCGGGCCCTGACCGAGGGCTTCGCGGCCATTCCCAGCGCGGCCTGGTTCGCGCCCCTGGCGCTGCGGCCGGAGCGCTCGCCCCTGCCGCCGGAGGCCCGGCTGCGCTGGCCGGGCTGGGACTTCCTGCTCAACCGGGACGTCAACGCCCTGCGCGACGAGCTGGGCCAACAATTCCGCGCGGCGCGGCAGCCGGCGCAGGAGGCCGAGCCATGCGCCTCGTGACCGTGGCCGGGCCGCCCTCCTGCGGCAAGACCGCGCTGCTGACCCACGCCTGCCGCCATTTGGCCGAGGCCGGCATCCGGAGCGCGGTGGTCAAGTTCGACTGCCTGGGCAGCCGCGACGCCGAGGCCTACGCCCTCGCCGGGGTGCCGGTGTCGGTGGTTTTGTCCGGCGGGCTCTGCCCGGACCACTTCTACGCCACGAATATCGAGGAGGCCTTCGCCTGGGCCAAGGGCACGGGCGCGGAGTGCTGCCTCATCGAGACGGCCGGGCTGTGCAACCGCTGCTCGCCGCACATCCGGGGCCTGCTGGCCCTGTGCGTCATCGACAACCTCATGGGCATCGACGCGCCGGAGAAGATCGGCCCGATGCTGCGTCTGGCCGACGTGATCTGCGTGACCAAGGGCGATCTGGTGTCCCAGGCCGAACGCGAGGTCTACCGCCACCGCATCCGGCAGATGAACGCCCGGGCGGTGATCCGCCACGTCAACGGCCTCACCGGCCAGGGCTGCCAGGATCTGGCGCGCATCCTGGCCATGGCCCCGGACGCCGACCGGCTGGTGGAGCGCCGCCTGCGCTTCGCCATGCCCGCGGCCGTGTGCTCCTATTGCCTGAGCGAGACGCGCCTGGGCGCGCACTACCAGAAGGGCAACGTCAAGAAGGCCGCCTTCGCCGAGGCGGTTCCGCACGGAGCGGTCCATGACCGTTGACCCGCTGCCGCGCCTGGCCGAACTGCGCCTGGAGGGCGGCCGCGACAAGTCCGGCCGGGCCGAGACGGCGGAAATCGTCTTCCGCCGGGGCGAGGTCACGGCCCTGGTCGGCCCCACGGGCTCCGGCAAAAGCCGGCTGCTCTCGGACATCGAGTCCCTGGCCGCCGGCGACACCCCGAGCCGCCGCCGCGTGCTCCTGGACGGCCGGCCGCCCACCCCGGACGAGCGCTTCGAGTTCACCGGCCGGCTGGTGGCGCAAATCACCCAGAACATGAACTTCGTGCTGGACATGGGCGTGGAGGACTTCCTCACGGCCCACGCCGAAAGCCGCGGCGCGGCCTACCCGGCCCAGACCGCGCGGCGCGTGCTCGACGCCGCCAACCAGCTGGCCGGGGAGCGCTTCGCCGGCTCGGTCCAGCTGACCCAGCTTTCCGGCGGGCAGAGCCGCGCGCTGATGATCGCCGACACGGCCCTGCTGTCCTCCTCGCCGGTGCTGCTGATCGACGAGATCGAGAACGCCGGCGTGGACAAGAGCCAGGCCCTGAGCCTGCTTCTGGCCAGCGAAAAGCTCGTCGTCATGGCCACGCACGATCCCGTGCTGGCGCTTTCGGCGCAGCGGCGGCTGGCCTTCGAGAACGGGGCCGTGCACCGCGCCCTGATCCGCACCCCGGAAGAGGCCCACGCGCTGGTCCGCCTGACCGACATGGAGGCGGAGTTCTCGCGCCTGCGCGAGGCCCTGCGCGCCGGCGGAACCGTGGCCTGAGCGCCGGCGCAAGCCCGCAGCCGCCGCGAATCCGAAGCCGGGAGCATTGCCCCCCTGCCCCCCTCGCCGAGGGGGGCGGCGGCTCCGCCGCGAACATGTCCCGCCCCCTGTCAACAGGGAATTCCTGTCCCTTTCGCGTCCGCCGACCGGGATTTGCGCCCACCGCATAAAGTCCGTGCCATACTCCGTTGAAACCCAAACGGCGGTTCGCTATGAAAACAACGGGGATGGACAAACGCATTTGGGCATGCGTGAACGAGGACGGCAAATCCGCGGCCGCAGGCATGAGCCTGGGGCCCGTCCTGGGCGTGAAGACCGGCGGAGGCGACAAGCCGCAGAGCTTCGGCCCGCACGGCTGGTACCTGGGGCCGCTCCATGCCGCCAACACCCACGCCAGGACCGCCACGGACGCCGGCGGCCGTTACCGCAGGATGACGCCCAAGGACTACTCACCCGTGCCGCGCCAGGATGACGGCGGCGCGGCCTTCTACAAGGCGTTGCGCTTTCGCGAGTCCTCTGACCGCACGACGACCAAGGGTGCCGGGACGCACCTGGGCCTGTACCAAATGGGGAATACTGAGCTGCGGAATATCGGAGCGTTGGACGCCCAAGGACGTTGGACCGGCAAATACGGCTGGTCCCGGGAGGAATTCATGGCTTCACCGGGGTTGCAAGAGCAGGCCGTGCGCGCTTGGCACGGCCTGCTGTGGCGGGAAATCCGGCAAAACCATCTGGACCGCTACGAGGGTCATGTGCTTGACGGCGTGGAGGTGACCGCGTCCGGGATGCTCGCAGGAGCACATCTCAAAGGCGTTCAGGAACTGGGGCGCTATCTGCGCTCCGGGGGACAAAACGACCCGCACGACGCATTCGGAACAACCATCGGAGAATACGTCAAAAATTTCAGCGGCTACCCTGTGTCGCTGCCGGGGAGGCGATAATGCGCTTATGGATCTGCCTGGGACACCTCGCGTTGATCGCCGCCGTGCTCTGCCCCCTGGGCGCGTCCGCGCAGGAGGGCGCTGAAGGAAAGACCGCGCCATGGCTGGCCGGCTTCAGCCAGACCGACGCCCCCGGAGTGCGCCGGATGCTGCACGGCAGGCCGCGCTACCGCGAGGTGCGCGCATATGCCGGCAAACAGCCGGAGGGAACGACAATCCGCGAGCTGGTGGCAGTGGAGCCGGATGCGGCGAACGGCGGCGGGCTCGTTTTGGTCACCTACGAGGGCGCATACCTCTGCGGCTCGCATGGCTGCCTGCTCGAAGCGCTGCGCCGCGACGCCTCCGGCCGGTGGCGCGCCGTGCTGAACGTGGTCGCGCAGCCGGGCTTCGTGGGCCTTGGGCCTGGTTCTTCCCATGGATTCAAGGAGATCGTGCTCCTCGGCGACCATAGCGTCGATTTCCGCTGCCCGGTCTGGCGGTTCAACGGCGCGCGGTACGAATACGACCATCTGCTGAACGCCGGCCAGGAGCCTTGCCGGGCGCTCAACGAGAAGAACGACCGGGCCGCCCAAGCCCTGCCGGCGGCGAAACCGTGATCTGAACGCCGGTGCAAGCCCGCAGCCGCCGCGAACATGCCCCGCCCTCTGTCAACAGGGAATTTCTGTCCCTTTCGCGTCCGCCGACCGGGATTTCCGGCCGCCGCATAAAGCCCGTGCCATACTCCGTTGAAACCCAAACGGAGGTTCGCTATGAGAACAACGGGGATGGACAAACGCATTTGGGCAAGCGTGAACGAGGACGGCAAATCCGCGGCCGCAGGCATGAGCCTGGGGCCCGTCCTGGGCGTGAAGACCGGCGGAGGCAACAAG
>Ga0268263_1000457_pt1 | contig 66629 bp, 65 predicted proteins | sample Biomet5_FD_190358 | JGI IMG/M metagenome (GOLD analysis project Ga0268263, IMG submission 190358) | Microbial communities from bioreactor (seeded with sewage sludge) at LBNL, California, USA - Biofuel metagenome 5 (SPAdes) (version 4) | ecosystem: Engineered > Bioreactor > Anaerobic >... | reverse complement strand
TCCACTGATTGAAAACAACTTCAATCTCTGCGAACTGGGACCACGCAGTACAGGCAAGTCGCATCTATACAAGGAAATCTCGCCGAATAGCATCCTCGTGTCGGGCGGGCAGACCACGGTCGCCAACCTCTTCTACAATATGTCGAGCAAGCAAGTTGGGCTTGTCGGGCTTTGGGATTGTGTGGCTTTCGACGAGGTAGCAGGCATCACCTTCAAGGACAAAGACGGCGTTCAAATAATGAAAGACTATATGGCTTCCGGCTCGTTTGCCAGAGGCAAGGAAGAAAAGGCGGCGTCGGCTTCAATGGCTTTCGTCGGTAACATCAACCAGAGCGTGGACGTGCTGCTGAAAACCTCGCACCTTTTTGATCCGTTTCCTGAAGCGATGGCGTATGATACGGCATTTCTCGACCGTATGCACTGTTATATCCCTGGTTGGGAAATTCCAAAGTACCGCCCAGAATCATTCACCGACGGTTACGGTTTTATCACCGACTACCTCGCTGAATTTATGCGACAGATGCGGAAAGAGCCGTTCGGCGACGTGTGCGACAAATACTTCCGGTTTGGCAGCAACCTGAATCAACGTGACGTTATCGCCGTCCGCAAAATAGTGTCCGGCTTTGCCAAATTGCTCTATCCAAACGGCGAGTTCACCAAAGATGAAATTGAAGAAATCCTAACTTTCGCCCTCGAAATGCGCCGCCGTGTTAAAGAGCAGCTTAAGAAAATTGGCGGCATGGAGTTCTATGATGTGAACTTCTCCTACATCGACAACGAGACTTTTGAGGAGCGTTATGTTTCCGTTCCGGAGCAAGGTGGCGGCAAGATAATCCCCGAAGGAATGACTAATCCAGGCAATGTCTACACAATCTCGCAGGGCAAGAGCGGTATGATAGGTGTATACCGCCTTGAAACGCAGATGCTTCCCGGCAACGGCAAGTTCGAACGCACTGGGCTTGGCTCCGACCGTGACGCAAAGGAAGCCACAAACACCGCGTTCAACTACCTGAAAGCAAGCGGCAACCAGATAAGCGGTCAACTCAGCACGACCACGAAGGATTACATTATCAACTACCAAGACCTTAACGGCATCGGGATGACGAAGTTTCTGACCCTGCCGACAGTGATAGCACTTGCATCCTGCGCCCTTGGCAAACCTACTCTATCAAGCCTTGCAGTCCTCGGTGAAATCAGCATCAGTGGCACAATCCTCAAGGTAGAAGAACTGGCGAGCGTCCTGCAAGTCTGCCTCGATGCCGGAGCGAAGAAAGTATTAATACCAATAACATCAGCCGCCGAACTTGGAACGGTTCCGTCAGACCTTATCGGCGCATTCAGTTTAATATTTTACTCAACACCGCAGGAAGCAGTGTTTAAGGCTTTGGGTGTGGAGTAAATCCCCTGCAATAACTATATGCTGATATACTGACGAAGGGAGGATAATCAAATGAAGTCTTCAAACGCATCGGCATCCGCCTTTGGATGGGATTTTCAAAGTAATGCGGCAATTATGCTGATGCTTAAAAACATTGAGAAAGCCTCCAAGGTCAAAGTTGAGGGGCAATCAGAAGATGTCGAGATTACTTTCGCTGACGGAAAAACATTGATGTCACAAGCAAAAGCAGTTATGAAGCCTGACGACTACAGTCACGTTAAAGAAAAACTGGAAGCTGGGCTACGAACACTTAACAATGCCGCAAAGATATCTGACGTTGAACAACTTGTTTTTATTACGAATTCCCCAAACCCGTTTAATGACATGACGACTATGTTTAAGTTCAGCAGCCCGCTTAACATTGTACCTTTTTCGGAACTGCCTACCGCTTGTCAGGAGGCAATTAACGATATTTGCTCCTTGAAAGGATACGATTTTGACAAGGCATTACTGACGGTTTGCGTGATGCAATTCCACGGTGAGAACGATGACGAGCGGTATAAAGTTCTGATAACTTTAACAACAGAATTCCTTAATCAACTTGGCGTTCATAAAATTTCGACAAGTGACTTGCTGGCACTGTGGCAACATTCCTTTGCGGTCAATGCATCACAATTAACAACATCAATCACAAAAAAGCGAATGGTCTGGCCTGTTATAGCAATACTCTGTGAAGTAAGCGAAGACGATGCTGAACTTGAAGATTACGACGACAGCGATGTTGCTGAGATTCTGCAAAAATACAGAAGCGTTATCAACAACAACAGCGAGCGATTTGAATTTGTTTCCTGCATTCTCAGTGATTATAACGAGTTCCACCCGGAGATGAAATCGAAAGAACGAACCAAAAATTTCATTGAGGAAAATTGGAAAAATTATAAGAATAGCTTTGACTTAAAAAGTGCAGATTCGACCACCGAAGAGATAGTTATCCGTGTGACTGTAGCTAATGTTCTAAGAAGCCGAAAGATCATAGCGGATATAAAAGGCAAGGTGAAATTATGAGAATAGTTTCGTTGCAGGTAAACGCTAATCAGTTAACTCTTTTGAGCGATAACCAGAAGGTTTTCTCGTTCGGGGAAAATGCTAATGTTATTTTTAGCACAAAAAACAGTGTCGGTAAGACAACTTTGCTACGAATGATGATGTACGCCTTGGGCTACCAGATTCCAAATACCCGTGGTATACGTTTTTCTGATTATGAAACAGTTCTGACGGTTATTGGCGCTAGTGATGAAAACTTTGTACTAACCAGAAATAGGGACTACATCGAAGTGCTACACAATGGAATAGAGAAAGGATATTCGCTTCCGGTTGAGCAAAATGAGTTACACTCCTCAATATATGGCATTTCTAACCTTGAAGTGGTCGACAATCTCCTTGGCGCTTTTTACGTTGACCAAGAAAAAGGATGGACTTTACTTAACCGAGGCAAAGCGATTGGCAATATACATTTTTCAATTGAATCCTTGCTTCGTGGTCTGTCAAATCGCACCAATGACGAGTTAGCACAACGACTCGCTGTCATTAAGCGTGAGATTCAGAAATACAAGCATATGCTTGATGTGGCAACATATAAGGCTGAAATTAACCAGCTTGGCGAAACTGCCTTCATTGACTCTCCGGCAGATGATATTGAAAGTGGACTGGACATCTTGTATTGCGAACGGAAACCAATTGAGGAAGAACTTAGTCGCATAAAAAGCGTAATCCGCAAGAATACGAACTTTGAAAAGTTCATTACCTCTTTTAGGCTAAGAGTGAAAGCCCCGAATGGTGACGAGGTGCCAGTCAACAAGGACACCCTAGTCGGTTATGGAGATACCGCTGATTTGCTTGTGGCAAAACAAAAAATTTATTTTGAACAGCTTGTCGCAATTGACAGAAAGATATCAGTTCTAAAAGCGCAGCAAGACAAAGAGGCAACCCTGGTCGATGTGACTACAAGCCTTCAGCAGTTTGATTCAGAAATCTCAAGAATAAATGTAGACGCTGTGGCAACCCAAAAGATAATAGATAAAATGGAAAAAGAAAGACGGGCATTAGAAGAAAAGCTGATAAAAAGCGTTAAGCAGGATAATCCACTTATAGCAGAGCTACATCAACTGATTTCGTCATATGCCGTGCGACTCGGTTTGGACGAAAAATATGTAAGCGCAAGGAACGATTACATTTTTACTAACGACTTAAAGTCATTGTCAGGGGCGATCTTCCACAAGGTCGTGTTCGCTTTCAAAATTTCATATGTCAAGCTGATTCAAAGGCACACTGGTGTTTGTTTGCCCATAATCTTGGACTCACCGAGTGGGCGTGAAGTGAGTATGGAGAACGTCCATGAAATGATGGATATTCTTGCCAAGGACTTTAAAGACCACCAAATCATAATTGCCTCTATTTATAACAACTACGCTTTCCCAAATATAAACATAATTGAGTTGACCGACCGACTTTTGCCGTTTTGAAACATTCGAGCTCTACTATTGACTTGTATCCGAGAACGGATAAAAGCTGAATATTACTGTTGATATGTTTCCGCTAACGGAAAATGCCTATAAAAATCCCTATCGACCTGTTCCCGTGAACGCAAAAATAGCAAAACACATACCCGACATCAATCTGATGCTATCGTGCCAGAGTGTTCAGAATGGATGTCAACAGCCTCAACCTATGAAATTGAGAAATGCTGATAAAATGAGCGTTTGCGGGTATTAGTGTACATTGGATATGTTCTGATGAACCGAAAAAGCATATCGGTACGTGGAAATAAATCTATCGGAAATCCGCTTGAGATAAGGGAAAATACCCGCGTGGATATATTCCCGCGTACGAACGGAGCTGACTTTTTCCTGTTCACGGTAACAGGTCAATAATCGGACATCAAGATGGAGCGATCGTGCCACGTCGAGACGATAGCATTGATGTCAAGAAATGATAAATAAGAAGGGCTGAAAGCCCAGTAAATAAGGCTTTTCCGTAGGTGATAGAATATGCTTCACCTGCGGGAAGCCTTATTTTTTTAGTCAAATCGAGTTAGCGGGAACTGCTCCATAAGGGCAGGTCGAGTTGAAATGATGGTTACAGGGATAGAGTTGTGGAGACGGGATTGTTATGGGGTAGGGTTGTGGAGACAGTATGGTTACGTTTCGGACATGCTTGGCAGAGCAGATTTGATGATAATGAACACCTATTGCTTGAAAGAATGCGATACATGTTCGACCTAAAAGACAACCAGCCGGCCTATTATTTTACAAAAAAGTTGTATTCAGCAAGTGTTCAGATGTAAAGAGCTGAAGCAAATGCGAGAAAATTATATATCGATATCAGACAGTCCGAAAACGGGCTGTCTGGTTATTTGCGAATGGGAATTGTAAAATGATGATATGGGGTATATAATTTTTAGTTAATTGTAATATTACAGCAGATGATGAAAATAAGGGGAAAATAATCCATATACAGAATCGAGATAAGGAGGATATCAAGATGAGAAAAACAGCTTCAGTTAAACACCGCCTTTTATGTATTCTTATGACAGCGTTAGTGTGTATCCTGATGTGCATGACAGGCACTGTGCCGGCGCTGGCTGAATCAGGAAATGATAAGGTATCGGCACAGAATACGATCCTGACTGTGACCCAGGCAAAGGCGCTCAGCAGTGCAGAACTGCTGTATGGTCGGAATTTGAACGCGAGCGCAACACGCCTCTACAATAACGTGTCAGGTTCTGTAAATGGTTCCGCCGGGACATCGTCAAATATCACTCAGACATTTCAAAATTCGGCAGACTGGACATCGATAAAAGCCGGCACTATAGGCTCGTATGATGTCACTTATTCAGCAGGCAGCAGTGCGACCGCGACCGTTAAAGTAGCCGTGGTGCCGGACGGTTCGGTCACAGGTCCTACGACCGATGGCGATGATGCGATATATTCAAAGACTATAATAATGAAATCAGCTGATGCAAAAAATGTTTTTGGGGCAATGACAAGTTCTCGCGGTCTTATGAGCTCAACGTACAACGACGTCCATGCCGTTTTTAATGGTGAGACTATTTCTGATCCAATAAATGACACTACGGTTGTTACACAGACTTTTACAAACGGTGACTGGGACAATATCAAGGCCGGGACCGTGGGCAGCTACTCGGTAACATATGCCTGCGGAGACGCAAGAACGCAGAAAGTACGCATTATAATTGTAAAGGATTCCGCTTATGTAACAGGGCTGAATGATGCGGTTATTGCCGACAGCGTTACGGTTACAAGTTCTGAAGCGAAAACACTGACGAAGGATGCCCTGTATGGATCAGGTTACAATTATGTAGTAGGTTTTTACAGAAATGCTAATGATAATGATATTGATATAGTTGATAACGACGATCCTTATATCAAAACGCTTATTCCGCAGACGATCGATGATGTCGATCTGAATGCTATCAAGGCTGGTACCACAGGCACTTATGACGTCATGTATCAAATCCAGGATCGGGGAGATAATAGCTGGACTAGTATAACTCCAACAGTGACGGTCATGCCTGACGATGCTGTGATCGTCGGCAATACGGGCGACGCGCTTCATGCCAGCTCGTATATAACTACATCAGACGCAGCAAAGAGTAACTTTGCCGGAAAGGCATCTGATATACTTTATGGCACTTCGACTACAGGAACATCTAATGAATATAACCGAGTGATCATTGACCAGAGCAACATTATCCTGACAGATTCATCGGCTTCAACTCGTCAAGTTGCTTCAGAGCAGACCATCACGGCTGCTGACTGGTCTGCTATACAGGCAGGCACTGAAGGGCAGTATGATGTGAAATATGCGGTCAGGACAAAGGCGGATTCTACAAAGACCGATGCATCACAGACTGCACATGTTGTCATAATGCCTGACGGCTCAAGTATAGATAATGGCAAAGCTGCAGCAGTTCATGCTAGCGGGATCACTCTCACAGCGACCAATGCAAAGACACTGACTAAAGCGGCTCTGTTCGGCAGCAGCTACAACAAGGTGACTGCAGTCAAAAACGGATCGCTCGTAAAATCAGGCGATTTATCATCGACTCTTACCCAAACCATTGCAGACGCTGACTGGACAGCAATAAAGGCGGGTACGGAAGGATCATATGATATTACATATACAGTGCCGGGCACTTCTGCCAAGATGACTGCGAAAGTAACTGTCGTTCCAGACAGTGCAGCCATCGCTTCCGATACAGGTGACGCAGTGCAGGCCGGCTCATACATCACAACATCGAGCGCAGCAAAGAGTGATTTTGCAGGGAAGACATCTGATATACTCTATGGTACTTCGTCTGCAGGATACAATCACGTGTTTATAGATCAGGCGAATGCCATACTGACAGATTCATCGACTCCGGATCGTAAAGATGCGTCAACGCAGACATTTGCAAAAACAACAGACTGGGCAGCAATACAGGAAGGAAAAGCAGGGCAGTATGATGTGACATATGCGGTCAGGACACCGGCTGATCCTACAAAGACAGATGCTTCGCAGACCGTGCATGTTTTCGTGATGCCTGACGGCTCGTCGGTCGATCAGAACAATGTTTCTGCAGTTTACGCAGGCGATGCTGCGATAACTGTGACTCAGGCTAAGACACTGACTAAAGCGGCCCTGTTCGGCAGCAGTTATAACAATGTGACTGCGGTCAAAAACGGAGCGCCTGTCAGCTCAGGTGATCTGGCAGCAACTCTTACACAAACCATTGCAGATGCTGACTGGACATCGATAGAAGCCGGCAAAACAGGATCATATAATGTTACATATAAATTGACTGGTACGTCCGCTGAAATGACTGCGAAAGTCAATGTCGTTCCTGACACGGTAACATCAACGTACAGTGTAAACTGGAATATTACAGCAGGATCGGGCAGCGGCTCTGCAGCTGCGGTCGGTTCGGACTTTACAGGAACAATAACGCCATCTGACGGAGCTGAACTTCCGGAGGATATTACCGTATCTGTTGGAGGCAAAGCCATCACTGATTTTACATACAAGGACGGAAAGGTGACTGTACCTGCAAAAGAGGTCACAGGAGATATAACTATTACTGCGGTATGCACATATGAGGTACCTTCATCAGGTATAACAGGCGGGGACGTAACTTACAATGATCCGCCGGAGAATGGGAAAAATTTCTCAGGCAAGATAGTGCCTGACGCGGGATACAGTCTGCCAAAGAAGATTACAGTGACAGTTGGAGGAAAAGTGCTGGCAGAAAGTCAGTATACTTATAACGCATCTACAGGAGCGTTTACAGTGAGCGGACAGTATGTGACAGGGAAAGTCAGTATTACTGCAAAAGGAATAAAGACGAATGTCAAAGGCGCTGCGGCAGCAGCCGGAAACATCATATACAAGGTAACAGATGTATCTTCAAAACTTTCAGCGTCAGCGACATCGAAAGCGGCAGGGACATACGGATCTGTTAGTGTTCTGAAGCATGTAAAGAAGACATACAAGAGTGTTTCAATGCCGTCAGCAGTAACGATAAACGGGTACCGGTACAACGTGACGGGTATCGCATCAAAGGCGTTCAACAGTAATACAAAAATTACGTCAGTGACGGTCGGAAAGAATGTGAAGACGATCGGTTTGAAAGCCTTCTGCAAATGCAGCAAACTCAAGACTGTCAGGTTTGCGGGAAAGAATGTCACCAGGATCAGCAGCGGAGCATTCAAAACATGCGCAAAGAGCTGTACGTTCAAGATTCCGAAGGCAAAATATGATAAATACAAAAAAATGCTGAAGAAAAGCGGGGTTCCAAGCGGAGCTAAATATATAAAATATTAGAAGTTATCGGGGTAGCTTTCGGTTTGAAGGTTGCCCCCATTATTTTATTCTTGATTATAATAGTGCCAACAGCTCAGCATAATTAATGAGCCATAGGCGGTTACATCTGACGTGAATTGTACCCTGAGTGACGGCCAGACCATCAATACATAAAAACTCAACTGACCCATAAGCGCTCTGGCGGTCTTCATTCCGCTGGGGTGCTTTTTTAGTAGTGCTGCTGTTACCAATAGATAATCTGCATTTATATATAATTTTATATTGTCTAACAAAAAGCCTGGATTTTATAGACTTTTCTACTATAATATAAACTATCGTTAGCGATAAAACATCTAGTGCAACTGCATGGTCACCAGCCTGCATCAGGGAAAGGAGTTCAGGTATGCGTACGAACGGTCTGATAATTTCTTATGAGGACGGCAAGAACTGTGTGTTGAAATCTAGATATGAAGAGTACTCCAGCTACCCGGTTGGAAACCTGATGTGTCTAATATTTCAGGGAGAGACTCTTGATGACATCAGCCGTATCCTGCATAACTGCATTAATAACTGCCCTATGAACAAGGATGCGCTGACACAGGACAGCATTGAGAAAGCAGAGGACTATGTTCTCTCCTCGCTTCTCTATAACGACTTATATCCGGCACAGCGGATCGCACAGGGCAGTTTTATCCGGATAATAGAACAATACCGGGCACTCGACAGTCAGAGTAGGGTGAGGCTCCGTCTGGAAGAGGTACGGAGGGTCAGAGAAGGGAATATTATGCTATTCGATGATATTGGATTCTCAAACGTCGGCACATTTCTTCGTCTTTGCTTCAATAACTACTATGTCGACCTAGTAAACGCCTTCAGCTTCTTTACAGCTTTGGCAGAAACATTATCGGGGACAGCGGATGAACAGGAAAAGGCAAAATATAATGATCTGCTAGGCAGCTTGCAGAATCCAGATATCGTCCCGGGCATAGAAATGAAGTTTATGTTGGATGCCTCGGGCGGGACGAATAATTACTACGTAATAAACAGCTTCCTCTCTCTTGTGATATTTGAGTTCGTTCATATAGAAAATTCTGATGTAGTTATAAGACGGTGTCAGAACCCTGACTGCGGTAAGTTTTTCACGGCAAAAAGGTCAGATGCAAAATACTGTAGTTTTCCGTCGCCGCAGAACCCGGCGCGACTGTGTAAGGATTATTATCCTCAGCTACTGCACCAGAAGAAGCTCAAAAAAAACGATCTGGATCGTCTCATTAAGAACGCATACGGGAGACTGTATAACCAGAAACGGCGACATTCAGATAGGGCTGACGAAGTATCGGGGCTTATCAGTACGTTACAGATCGAAGCCGACAGTAAGAAGCAGGAAGTGCTGCATGGCAGCATGGCAAAGAAGGATTTTGAAACATGGTTAAAAAGTTTAACACCCACGAAGGGAGAAGATATTTATGAGTGAAAGAAATGAACTGAAAGAACAGATTGATGAGTTAATGAGGGAGTATGCTGATGAAAAAATTGATGGAACTACTTACGCACAAAAAATGATGGAGTTAACCACATCTGCTCAGAATGAAACCGAAGAAGATTAATAGACAATCAGGACGTAATCGTCACATATAAAGGAGGTGAAAATTATGGGAGAAAGATTTCCTGATATCGATTGGTACTGTGACCGTTGTAATGCTTATCTAAACAATCAGCCAGATTTTGATGACCATCACTACGTATGGAAATGCACAGAATGCGGTCACAAAAACAGTATCTCATCAGATGATATTTATGAATCTGCCGAAGATTTCAGCAATCCAAATGAAGATTAAGGAGGAAGTATTATATGATTAAATACAATAGTGATACAGATGTTGAATATGATGAGAATGTAAATTACGATGAACTCGAGCAACATACTTATGATGATTCTGGAGAAAATGTTTTCTATACATGTCCACTTTGTGGTGGAGAGTATCTAGCCTCATTTATTACTGAAGAATATGGTGAAGTAATGTGTATTGACTGCTGGAATAGCAGGTATGGTGATAAGTAGCTTAAATCGTAAAGAAGCAAGCTATCACATGGGCTTATTAACCTATGTGGTAGCTTGTTTCTATTTTTACATGTTAACGAGTGTGGGGTGCGGATATTTTCTTGTACAAGACTGTAAGCCATTTTGTGTAAACCATAGTGGCTTAGTAATATGTTAATTCTTTCGGATCAATGATAAAATGAAATTGGTCCGGGAGGATTTTCTGCTCGAAATGAAGCTGAGGAAGATCTTCTGCAGCGGGCGGAAGCGCTTTGACTGGCGATACATTCGATCACATCAATATTATTTCTAATAAATATGATATGAATAAGGAATTGAAACATATGGCCCTAAATGTTATACTGAACGTATGTTCTTGAGACGGGAGGTGAAGCATGAAAATGTATCTTTGTATAGATCTTAAGTCTTTTTATGCTTCTGTCGAATGCGTGGAAAGGGGACTGGATCCAATGACGGCCAATCTGGTCGTTGCCGATCCGGAGCGTTCAGATAAGACGATATGTCTGGCTGTATCTCCTTCCATGAAAGCTCTTGGCGTGAAAAACCGATGCAGAGTATTTGAGATCCCGAGGAGCATCGATTATATCATGGCGGAGCCGAGGATGCAGAAATACATCGACTACGCAGCTGAAATCTACGGTATTTATCTTAAGTACATTTCCAAAGACGATATCCATGTCTATTCGATCGACGAGGCATTCATTGACGTTTCACCTTATCTTAAAACTTACGGAAAAAATGCGAAAGAAATGGCCGAGTTCCTGATGGGTGAGGTGTATCGTGAAACAGGTATAAGGGCGACATGCGGGATCGGCACCAACCTGTATCTTACGAAGATCGCGCTCGATATTACTGCTAAGCATTCTTCTGATTTCATCGGATATCTCGATGAAGAACGGTATATAAAGACCTTATGGGATCACAGGCCGCTGACAGACTTTTGGCGCATAGGCCCGGGGATAGCAAAAAGACTTGAGAACTGTAACATATTCACCATGGGGCAGCTTGCTCATGCTGATGAAGAGCTTCTTTACAGGACATTCGGGATCGACGCGGAGCTTCTCATAGATCATGCGTGGGGCAGGGAACCCGTAACTATAGCTGATATCAAAGCGTATAAATCAAAGACGAACAGCATCACAAGCGGCCAGGTACTGATGCGTGATTATTCCTTTGAAGAAGGAAAGCTCATAATACGTGAAATGATGGATGCGCTCTGCCTTGATCTCGTTGAAAAGAATCTCATCACTGCCTCGGTCACAATAAGAGTCGGATATTCGAATAAGCTGCATACTGATCCTGCGAACGGCACGGTCTCTTTCGATATGGATACGAATTCAGCAAAGACGATCGTTCCTGCGGCAGTAGACCTTTATGAAAGAATAGTAGATCACGATAAATCTATAAGGCGCGTCAATATATGCTGCAACAGGACCACAGAGAATACTGGGATAGAACAGCTTTCGTTTTTTGATGATTCGGATGTCAGCGAGCAGAAAATGCAGGAGGCAGTACTTTCGGTAAAAAAGAAATACGGGAAGAATGCTATGTTTAAGGGCATGGATCTAAAAGAAGCTGCTACAACGCGAGACAGAAATGTGCAGATAGGAGGGCATAAAAGTGGCGGAAAGAAGTAAGATGACAGTATCTGACCGCGCCAAGCAGTTCAAGCCTTTCGCAGCGGTCACCGGCCTGGATCATGCACTGCGCCTGAAGGAAAGAGAAATGGCCAGAACGGAAAGGACGGAACTGTCGGAAGAAGCGGCAGCTGAGCTCGACAGGAGGATCAGGGATCTGAAAGCCGGAGATGATATAACAGCAAGATACTACTGCGGCGGTGAATATCTTACCGTGATCGGAAAGGTAAGTAAACTGAAAGACGGCATGCTGTATGTCGGGGAGATAAGTATACCGGTGAGTGCACTAACGGAGATTAATTGAAACTAGGAGAATCGTAATGAAAGTAATCAGTTTTAATCCGGAAGGACAGCAATTCTTTATAGCGGTTTCATTTGATGAATTTGAGATTCTAAAAAAGTCATATGAGTTTAGTAATGGAACGTCTTCTTTGGAACGTTGTAAAGAATGTAATAAAGATGATAACTACGCTGAAATGATAAAGCAGACTTTCGGTATTTCGGAAATGCCGGATTTGTGTTTTATGACTGATCGAAATTTAACTAAAATGACAATAATGCAGCATCATTATCCGTTTCACCAATTATGGAATGGATACAGTCCCTGGAGGATGGTTGACATTGTAGAATTGAAATCTCTTGATGAACTTAAAACTCTTAATATGACATACGAGGGGAAGGAGTATTCGGAGGAATAAACAATGGACTTCTTTGAAGAATTGATAGGATTTGATATGCTGGGCGGCTTTGATGATAACGAAGATCTTCTGTAGCGGGCGGCAGAGCTTGGACTGGACGCTGAGGATTATGATACCTTAGAGGAGCTGAAAGAAGCAATCGAAGAATTGGAATAATATGCGACTGTGTTGGAACTGGCATACAAGACGGACTTAAAATCCGTTGCTCGTGAGAGATTGAGGGTTCGACTCCCTCCAGTCGCACCAATACTTTTTCGATATGAACTGACATGTCGTTTCTTTAATACCGGTTCATCAAAACAAGCATTGTCGATGATTTTCATCGTCAGTTGGGCCTGCAGATTCTATCATTCTGTAAGGAGTTCTTCTCGTAGACGTAAATAATGTCACATATCGCAATTTAAATAACATGTATAATAATGAGCAAAAGATTTTGAATATATTTATGGTATAATTTATATCGTGAATAGAAAGGAATTAATTATGGCAGAAAAGAATAATGCGAATATCGGATTTGAGAAAGAACTATGGGATGCGGCCTGCGTGTTATGGGGACATATCCCTGCGGCAGAGTATAGGAATGTTATTATTGGACTGATTTTTTTAAGATACATATCCACTTCATTCGAGAAAAAATACAAACAACTTATTGATGAGGGTGATGGATTTGAAAATGATGTTGACGCCTATCTTGAAGATAATGTATTCTTTGTTCCGGAAGATGCAAGATGGAGCGTAATCGCGGCAGCAGCGCATAAACCTGAAATCGGCACTGTAATAGATAATGCTATGCGTGCTATAGAAGCTGATAATAAAAAATTGAAGAATGTCTTACCAAAAAATTATGCGAGCCCGGATCTTGATAAACGTGTATTAGGTGATGTCGTTGATCTTTTCACTAATATGGACATGCATGAAACGGATGGTACCAAAGATCTTCTTGGAAGGACATATGAATACTGCATATCACAGTTCGCTGCAAAAGAAGGAAAAGGTGGTGGAGAATTCTTCACACCATCGAGTATTTTAAATACTCTTGTTGCTATATTGAAACCATATTCAAATTGTCGTGTATACGACCCTTGCTGCGGATCTGGCGGAATGTTTGTTCAGAGCGCAAAATTTATTCAGGCGCATTCAACGAATCGAGAAGCCATTTCTATATACGGTCAGGAAGCAAATCCTGATACATGGAAAATGGCTATTATGAATTTAACAATTCGCGGTCTTGATGCAGATCTCGGGCCATATCATGCAGATACATTTGCAAATGATCTTCATCCAACATTAAAAGCTGATTTTGTACTTGCAAATCCTCCATTTAATTATAATCCATGGGGCCAGGAAAAATTGAAAGATGATGTCCGTTGGAAATATGGACTTCCTCCAGCAGGCAATGCCAACTTTGCATGGATTCAGCATATGATTCATCACCTTGCGCCGGGAGGGAAGATAGGACTAGTACTTGCAAATGGAGCTCTTTCAACTCAATCCGGTGGAGAAGGAGATATTAGACAGAAAATAATAGAAGATGATTTGATTGAGGGTATTGTAGCAATGCCTACTCAGCTTTTCTATAGCGTGACGATTCCGGTAACACTTTGGTTTATTACGAAGGGTAAAAAGCAGAAAGGTAAGACAGTATTTATTGATGCCCGTAAAATGGGGCATATGGTAGACAGAAAACACCGTGACTTTTCTGAAGATGATATTCAAAGACTTGCAGATACTTTTGAGGCTTTCCAGAATGGTACACTGGAAGATGAGAAGGGATTCTGTGCTGTATCAACCACTGAGGATATAGCGAAACAAGACTATATTTTGACACCGGGGCGTTATGTGGGTATTGAAGAACAGGAAGAAGATGGTGAACCGTTTGATGAAAAGATGACACGTCTTACTTCGGAGCTTTCGGAGATGTTTGAAAAATCCCATAAGCTTGAAGATGAAATCAAAAAGAAATTGGGGGCGATTGGGTATGAAATCTGAAATTTTTAGATTTGATGAAGTAACGGAAAATTATGATCGTATGCGTGTACCACTATCTTCTATACAAAGAAAGAATAGAGGAGGTAAATATAGATATTATGGCGCTCAAGGTGTAATAGATTACGTTGATGATTATATTTTTGATGGTGAGTATCTGTTAATTGCAGAAGATGGTGAAAATCTTAAATCGCATAAGCAAAATATTGCTCAATTAGTGAAAGGAAAATTTTGGGTCAATAATCATGCTCATATTTTGAGGAATAATTCGAAATGTGATTTACATTATCTATACTATTTAATTAATAGCATGGATTTGTCTGGGTATATTACTGGATCAGCACAGCCAAAGCTTAGTCAAACAAATATGAACGCTATACCGTTGGCAATTCCACAGATAAATGACCAAAGGAAAATAATATCAATAATAGGGGCGCTTGATGACAAAATATATTTGAATAATGAGATAAACAAGAATTTAGAGCAGCAAGTATCATCACTTTATCAGGCACAATTTGAGGATATTATCCAGTATGATGGCATCTGCCCATCCTCATGGAAAAAAGGAATTCTTTCTGATATTGCTTCGCTCGCAAGCGGCAAACGCCCACCGATGAAATCATCAGAAAAAACTGATATATCAAAAACCCCAATAGTCGGTGCTGCCTCAGTGATGGGCTTCACGTCTGAACCAAATCATATCAACAAGATCCTTGTTACCGGACGCGTTGGAACACACGGTGTAATTCAGCGTTTTAATTCTCCTTGCTGGACATCTGATAATACTCTTGTAATTACGAGCGACTTTTATGAGTACACATATCAAATCTTACAAAGAATTGATTATCACGCAATGAACCGTGGTTCCACCCAGCCCCTTATCACTCAGGGAGATATGAATAAAGTATCTGTTCTTCTTCCTGACAAAGAGACTCTTCAACAATATGAGAACACAGCAGGTCAGCTTATGGCTATGTATGATGCTAATTTGCTGGAAAATACTAAACTAGCAGAGCTTAGGGATTCATTGTTGCCACAGCTAATGTCCGGTGAACTTGATGTCTCAGACATTGACATTTAATCCACTAAATTCTTGTTTAATATACGACCATAACTCTTGTGAGTGGCAAGAGTTAAAACGAGAGACTGCCACTCCGTAGTCATTCTCTACAATTAATTAAAGGAGAAATGACCATGAAACAGAAAGTAATAAACGAGGTTGTGCAAGGCATGCTCGGTAGCCTCAACAATGCACAGTTGGAAAGGCTGCAGGAAGTATTGGAACATGCGCTATTCCAAAAGGAGATAACGGAGGCGGAGCAAGAAACTAATATTGGTGCAACGAATGAACAGTTGTTAGAGTCATTCCTTTCGGCGAAGAGAATCGAAGGCTGCTCGGAAAAGACGCTGACATACTACAAGACAACAATTGAAAAAATGCTTGCGAAGGTTGAAAAGAAAGTTCGAGAGATTACAACAGATGAGCTTCGAACTTACCTGACTGGATATCAGTGGGAAAAACAGTCCAGTAAGGTTACGGTTGATAACATTCGCCGGATCCTATCAAGCTTTTTTTCGTGGCTAGAGGATGAGGACTATATCCTGAAAAGTCCTGTGCGCAGGATTCATAAGGTAAAGACAGCATCGATAATAAAGGAAACCTATACGGATGAGGCATTGGAAAAGATGCGTGATAGCTGCAAGGAGCCAAGAGATTTGGCGCTGATTGATATATTAGCGTCAACCGGAATGCGAGTAGGGGAGCTGGTTCTTCTGAACAGGGACGATATTAACTTTGAAGAGCGGGAATGCGTGGTATTCGGTAAAGGCAGAAAGGAGCGGGTGGTCTATTTCGATGCACGGACAAAAATACACATGCAGAATTACTTGCAGAAGCGGTCGGACGATAATCCGGCACTGTTTGTGACATTAAGGGCACCATATAATCGATTGAAAATAGGTGGTGTCGAGAGTAGACTCAGGGAGCTTGGGAAACGGCTGGATATTCCCAAGGTGCATCCACACAAGTTTCGCCGGACGCTCGCTACGATGGCAATAGATAAAGGAATGCCGATAGAGCAGCTACAGCAGCTACTAGGACATAAAAGGATAGATACAACGCTCCAGTACGCGATGGTTAAACAAAGTAATGTTAAGCGGGCGCACAGGAAATATATAGGTTAGGAAGGTACAGAGTATGAGCAAATGGAAAGAACAGCGTTTAAGCGATACTATAGAATTAATTGGCGGTGGTACTCCGAAGACTTCCATCCAAGAGTATTGGGATGGAGACATTCCGTGGCTTTCAGTTAAAGACTTTAACGACGATAATCGTTATGTCTACGAAACGGGGAAACATATTAGCGAGGCGGGATTAGAACATAGTTCCACAAAAATGCTACAGGAAGATGACATTATTATTTCTGCTAGAGGAACCGTTGGAGAAATGGCTATGATACCTTTTCCGATGGCTTTTAATCAGTCGTGCTATGGTATTCGAAGCAAGGATGGCCTTAATCAGACTTTCCTGTATTATTTGGTTAAGAATAGCATTTCAAAACTGAAGAAGATTACACATGGATCTGTGTTTGATACTATAACGCGTGATACTTTTGATAATATTTTAGTTTCTATACCTGATATAGGAACACAAAATAAGATTGCAGAAATGCTATCTCAATATGACGATAAGATAGAACAGAATGAACGTATAAACAAGAATTTAACGACCTAAAGGTCAAGGTCGGATACATCGAGATTACCAGACATTAACCGGGGAAGCAAAGTATCTCTTAAAGCTGCAAGCTTATCGTTCTCAGCTTGATTTGACCAAATGTTACTGAAAGCAGAATCTGCAAAATCCGTAAACTTTGCTAAGGTATCACTATCCGGTACAAGAATCTCGGTTGATTGAAAGTATGGTACTGTAAGTTGTTGCTGTGTTGTTCCGGTTCCTGCAATGTGCAGCAATTGCAGCCAAAAATATAGGTACTTCGCTGAAATCTTATTTTTATCGGGGATTAACGTAACTAAACGAACTATAGGAACATATGGAATATGTCGTAAACAAACAAAGCCTATAGTTCCTCTGGCAGAGACCGTTACACTTTCATCAAAGATTTTCGCTTTATCAGTATATCCGTACAAGCCTTCATTGGATATGCCATTAGAATAAATTGGATATGGACATTCAGCCGTCATGTTATCAGAGACGATTTGCGGCTTATCGCCGCCAGCGCCCATCTCCGAAACTTGAGACAGCGTAGATGTTCTCCAATTTGCAGGTATCGAGCCATTGAAAGGTTCAAAATCAATAAACCAAGACTTAAAAAGTGCTTGTGCCTGCTGCTCTAAATTCTTGTTTATTGTAAAAGAATCAATGATATAATAAATAAAAAGATTATTATGTATAAGGAGAAATATTTGCGTTTATCTGATGAACAAAAAATTCTAATATTACGATACGGAACCAATATTGTTTCAAATTGTATCCAGCTTCATGAAGATGTTATTAGGCAATATGGATATTGCTGGTTTGCAAAGTTAGGACGTGCGCCATCGAAAAAAGTCATTAGTGATGTATTTAAAGATGGAAAGGGAATAGTGATATTATATTCAAAAGGAGCTGCATTTGTATGTCATTTTATAGATATTACAGAGAAACGGCCGATAGAAGCATATCCTATGTATTATGATGAATATATATATGGAAGTGGTTACATTCCATCCATATACATAAAACTGAAAAGCATTAGAAAATTAGCTCCAACTGAATTAGAACGACTCATTGTAAGTAGCAGTAGAAACAGATTAACTGATACTTTGAGTCGTTCAATGAATTCGTTTTTTGTAGCTGAAACCGAAGATTATATAAAATCTGTTAAATCTAAACCTAAGCCTAATAAAAAGAATAATCTAAAATCTAATAAACTGAACGTAAAAGATTGCAAATATCGAAACAATGGAATCTGCAAATGTAAAAGCTGTATTAGTTATGATTATGAATGTATTCATCCAGATATGTGTTTAAAACAAAAAAGATAGTTTGGGAGTGATGAGGTTGCAGGGAATATATACAGAAGCTGATTATGAAAACACTGTAATAGAGCTATTCCAAGATATGGGATATAATCATATATATGCGCCAGATCTTGATCGTGATTTCAATAGTCCTTTGTATGATACAGAACTTGAGGCATCATTGTATCGTTTGAATCCGGGAATGCCAGAGGACGCAGTTTCTGATGCAATCAATAAATTGAAGAATTTCGAGAATGCTGAACTTGTGCAAAAAAATTCAATTTTTATGGATTATCTGCAGAACGGGATTGAAGTAAGATACTTTGTTGATGGTGAAGAACGTTCTGGACGCGTAATACTTGCTGATTATAAAAATATTGATAATAACTCATTCATTATTGCTAATCAGTGGACTTTTATAGAAAATAGCAATAAGCGTCCGGATATCATAATCTTTCTGAATGGATTACCGGTTGTACTCATGGAACTGAAATCCCCGTCAAGGGAGGAAACTGAAGCGTCAGAAGGCTTTAGGCAGATCAGAAATTATATGCAGGAAATCCCATCAATGTTTATATATAACTGCATATGTGTAATTAGTGATCATCTTACGAGTAAAGCAGGTACTATCACATCTGGTGAAGATCGCTTTATGGAATGGAAAACAAAAGATGGAGACTATGAAAATACGCAATATGCACAGTTTGATACATTCTTTGAAGGCATGTTTACCAAAGAGCGACTTTTAGATATCATTGAGAACTTTATTTGCTTTTCAGATGAGGGACTAAAGCAATTCAAAATCCTAGCTGGATATCATCAATACTTCGCTGTAAAGAAGGCAATTGAATCAACAAAAAATGCAACTGTTACCGATGGTAAGGGTGGTGTTTTTTGGCATACACAGGGCTCCGGTAAATCTCTATCTATGGTTTTCTATGCGCATTTGCTGCAAGATGCATTAGAGAGTCCTACTATTGTTGTTATTACAGATAGGAATGATCTTGATGATCAGTTATATGGACAATTTGCAAAGTGCAGACATTTCCTTAGGCAGGATCCTGTACATGCAACATGCAGAAAGCTAGGAGATAATCCTAGCAAAAATGAAGTTGGACTAAAAGACTGGCTCGATGGACGTAAGGCAAATGGTATTATTTTTACTACTATGCAAAAGTTCGAAGAATCTTCCGAACCACTGTCTGATCGAAAGAATATTATTGTTATGGCGGATGAAGCTCATCGCAGCCAGTATGGTCTGAAAGAAAAAATAGATCTGAAAACTGGGGAAATTAAAGTAGGCACAGCACGTATCATAAGAGATAGTCTCCCGAATGCCACATATATTGGTTTCACTGGAACTCCTATTTCGATGAAGGACAGAGATACTCGCGAGGTCTTCGGAGATTATATTGATATTTACGATATGACTCAAGCTGTGGAAGATGGCGCTACTAGACCGGTATACTATGAAAGCCGCGTAATTAAGCTTAAGTTCGATGAAAAAACGCTGCATCTTATTGACCAAGAATATGATCTGATGGCCAATAATGCAGATCCGGCTGTAATTGAAAAGAGTAAAAAAGAACTTGGAAATATGGAAGTCGTTCTTGGCAATGATGCAACTATTGACTCACTCGTGAATGATATCATTGATCATTATGAAAATAACCGTAGTGAACTCCTTACGGGAAAAGCTATGATAGTTGCGTATTCTCGTTCCATTGCGATGAAGATATATAGTAAAATACTGGAGCTTAGGCCTGGCTGGAAAGAAAAAGCTAAGGTTGTAATGACAGAAAATAATAAGGATCCGGAAGAATGGCGAGCAGTTATAGGAAACCGGCAGCATAGAGATGAATTAGCAACGGAGTTTAAAGATGATAATAGCAATATGAAAATAGCTATAGTCGTTGATATGTGGCTGACTGGTTTTGATGTTCCGTCGCTTGCAACTATGTATGTTTATAAACCAATGCGTGGACATAATCTAATGCAAGCTATAGCTCGCGTAAATCGTGTTTTTAAGGATAAAGAAGGCGGTTTGATTGTTGACTACGTAGGTATAGCTTCTGCGCTGAAACAGGCAATGAATGACTATACAGCTCGTGATAAAAACAATTATGGTAATCCGGATATTGGGAAAGTAGCATATCCAAAGTTCCTTGAGAAATTATCAATATGTCAGGATCTGTTTCATGGATACGATTATTCGAAGTTCTCTACAGGAACTAATTTAGAACGCTCAAAAGCAATTAGCGGAGCTGTTAACTTTATTGTAGCAGTCGATAAAAAACAGGAACGTGAAAATTTTATAAAAGAAGCATTACTGATGAAGCAAGCCTTGTCATTATGTTCATCACTTGTAGAGCATGATTTAAGAATAGAGGCAGCATTCTTTGAATCGGTTAGAGTCCTTGTAATGCGCTTAATGAATCAAGGAGAAGGTAAGAAGATATCACTCACGGAAATGAATGATAGAATTAATGAACTTCTCAAAGCAAGTATTAAGAGCGAGGGTGTTATAAACTTATTTTCTGATGTGAAAACGGAGTTCTCACTTTTCGATCCAAAATTCCTTGATGAAATATCAAAGATGAAGGAAAAGAATCTTGCTGTCGAAGTTTTACGAAAACTCATTGCTGAGCAGGTGCAAATCTATCGCAAAACAAACGTAGTAAAGTCAGCAAAATTCAGCGAAATTATGCAGAGTATAATGAATAAATACCTCAATGGAATGCTCACAAATGAGCAGGTTATAGAGGAACTTCTTAATCTTGCAAAACAGATATCAGACGCGAATAAAGAAGGAAACGAACTTGGTCTTACTCCAGATGAGCTGGCATTTTATGATGCATTAACAAGGCCTGAGGCAATAAAGGACTTCTATGAAAATGATGAACTGATTGCTATAACAAAAGAACTGACTGAGGCATTAAGAAACAATCGGACTATCGATTGGCAGAAGAGAGAATCGGCCCGGGCCAGAATGAGAATGATGATTAAACGTCTTCTAAGAAAACATAAGTATCCTCCAGAAGGAATGGAAGATGCTGTTCAGACTGTAATGACACAGTGTGAACTTTGGACGGATAATAGTGATATGAATGAATAAAAAAGTAATGTGCAAATGATTACACATTATAAATAATATTATTGCATATCATATAAGGTACGAGTAATCATCAAAACAGGAGGTATCGTAACATGGCTATTCCTAAAATAAATGAGTCGGATATTATTAAGGCTCTCGATTACATTGATAAGAATGGAGTTCCTGTTCAGAATAAGAGTACAATGTATGAGCTCATCACTGACGAAGGAAAGAAATACCCTCCAAAGTACGTGGTAGCTATCGCTGATTATCTCGCTAATGGTACTGACATATCGACGCAGAACTATAATGCAGTTGAAGCGAAGAACTTTCTGCATAATAAAGGATTTCAAATTGAGACTAAGTTTGAGAAGTTTGAATTATCAATTACAAAAGACAACATTACTTCGACAGACGATAGGTTCTCTATTGATAATTTATTTCTTGGTGATAATTATAAGCCTCTGGATACATATTTCAGGAATTCTGCTGGAGAGGTCATTCGTCGGAATTATTCCAAGGGTGAACGCCGTAACTCAAATCAAACCATGCCAAGAATCGCATGTCAGATATATGAAAAAGAGATCGCGGCTCTTTCAGTGGAGGAAAAAGAAAACTTCCCTGTTTGTAGATATAATCCAAACTCTGAAATGATTTGTGGAATTTATCCAAGCGTAGATGAATTTCGTAAACACCGTAACACTATAGAGTATCTTACGTATGGCTATGACAATGGACGATATTTTGTTATTTACTGCTGGAATATCTTTTCGACTATCTTGTTTGTACAAGAATGTTTGAAAAGATTTGGTACTTCAGGCGATCATTTCGTTCTTGTCTACAGAGAAAAGGATGCGAAGGAAGGTGCTCAAACAGAAAGCCAAGGAAGAACTTCTGAGGAACTGGTGCAGCAATTCAACGGATATCTAAATCCGTATTCTTCTATGCTTATAGAGTCGAAGAATATTATATTCCGTGGGGCACCGGGTACCGGAAAGTCGTACCTGGCGAAGGAAATCGCTGCCGATATCATTAGTAACGGTTATTATGACGATTACACGATGCTGACCGCTGAGCAGAAGAAACAGGTGGAATTCGTTCAATTCCATCCAAGCTACGATTATACAGACTTCGTGGAAGGCCTGAGGCCAACAGTGAATGACGATGGGTCAATGGGATTTGAACTTCAGGACGGCGTGTTTAAGAAGTTTATTGGAAGAGCAAGGAAAAATTATGAAGATTCTCTGAAATCCAAAGAGACCATTGAAAAAGAGGTCTCTGTGCAGGAAGCGATGACGGATTTCTTTTCCAGCATTGAGCTTGGAACGGACATCTTCAAGACAATCAATGGGAATGAGTTCAGTATCACCAGCGTGGATGACAAGCACATCAATATATCGATACCTGGTAATGCCAACGTTAACAAGCTGAGTCTCAATATCGAGGAAGTCCGGAAGATGTTGGAGTCCGGGCAGAAGTTTAGTAAAATCAAGGATATTACGAATTTCTTTGGAAAGACATTTGCTACGCAGGCGTACTCCTATGACTTTGCCATATTCAAAGTGATCAGCGCAAAAAAGACCAAGTCCAAGGCGGCGACAAAGCAGACAGAACTGAAAAAATACATTTTCATTATCGACGAGATCAATCGCGGAGAGATCTCTAAGATTTTTGGCGAGCTGTTCTTCGCGATCGATCCTGGTTACAGGGGCCAGGCCGGCGAGATATCTACCCAGTATGCAAACCTGCACGTAGATCCGGATGAGAAGTTATATATTCCGGAGAACGTTTATATCATCGGTACCATGAATGATATCGATCGGTCAGTGGATAGTTTCGATTTCGCTATGCGCAGGCGCTTCCGTTTCATCGAACTGAAAGCTGATGATAGACTTGAGATGCTCTCATTGCTGGAAGATGATGCTCTAGAGGCCGAAGCAATCCAGCGTATGTCAGCTTTGAATAAAGAAATAGCCGATGTTGAGGACCTGAACGAAAACTATCAGATCGGAGCTTCATATTACCTGAAACTCAAAACCTTGACCTTTGATCAGCTTTGGACTGACTATCTCCAGCCGCTCTTGCAGGATTACATCCAGGGAATGTATGACGAAGAGGATATCATGAAGAGATTCGCCAAGGCATATGGTTATTAGGCGACGGATGAAGGTGGTACTGATGGAACAACTCAGGATTAAGGACAATACCAAATTACAAAAAACAGATTTCTCTACAGTTGCCGGCATTACCCGGAAGGTTGCTGATAAGACACTGGAGCAGTTGGAGCGCGAGGGCGTGTTTGTTTTTCCTGAGATTATTGATGATGCCGAGGATATTACGCGTGATCAGATGATCCTTCAGAGCGTCAACGATTTCTACCGTTCCGGAAATGTCATGGGGTTTCTCGGCTATGGAGATGAGCGGCTCGTGATTGAGTCGCGATTCAGCACGAACGAAAATGATTACTTCTTTCAGTACTTGCTTGATCGAGTGCTTGACTTCCCGAATATCGTAGACATGCAGACAGATGTGGATCAGGATAACCAGCTCTTTAATCTGTTGCTTTTCCTATTCCCATACTATTTGAAGTCAGCTGCGCGGAAGGGTCTCTTCAAGACATATATCCGCAACAGCTATAATGACAAGAATATCAAGGGTGCAATAGACATTGCTCTCCACGTGAAAATGAATACTCCGTTCACCGGGAATGTGGCATATAGCCAGCGAGAGTATTCTTACGACAACTATCTGATGGAGCTCGTGCGGCACACGATTGAGTACATTAAGCGAAAACCTTATGGCAGTAATCTCATTGTCAAGGTAAAAGATGAAGTGGATATGGTCATTAAGGCGACATCGGATTACGAGCCATATGATAAGCGGAAGATCATCTCGGAGAATAAGCGATCAACGATTAGACATGCTTATTACAGAGAGTATCGCGCCTTGCAACGTCTTTGCCTTTTAATCCTGCAACGCCAAAAACATCAGATCGGTTCCGGCACACGGCAGATATATGGAATCTTATTTGATGGCGCATGGCTGTGGGAAGAGTACATCAACTTGCTTGTTGAAGATATTTTTTTTCATCCTATGAACAAGGGCGGCAGAGGAGCTCAACGTCTTTTTACGAATAATATAGGACTTATCTATCCCGATTTCATAAGCCGGGATAGTGAAAACCGAGTTATAGCGGATGCTAAGTATAAACCTTTTGATAATATTGGAAATAGGGATTATCTACAGGTACTTGCATATATGTTCAGATTTGACGCTAAGAAAGGATATTATCTTTATCCGGAGATCAATGAAATTATTGATGAGAAACTTTGGATGAATAGAGGTTCTACTTATGAAAAAAATGTGGAAGCGAGGGATGATATTTTTGTTACAAAGCATGGGTTGAAATTACCGATAGACTCTGCAACCTATGAGGAGTTTGTCTTTAAGATCAAGATTAGTGAGCATGATTTTTTGTCTGAGTTTAGCAAATTTGAAGGGAATTAGTATTGCCACATATATTATAGTAAAGTGCTTACAATGCCCGTATTGTTATATAAATTATATGGTATAATATTTAAGCTTGAATTGTGTGTTATAAATTGATGAGGTGTTACAGTGAATTCTAACTCTAAAAAAATAGTTTCATTATTTCAATATATAAAAGCTTTATCTGAATTGAAATATAGTGTTAATACTGATATTAATAAACAAACTTGGAAATACCAATTCTCGGATTTTCCTGATGATCCTGATTATGTACAAGTTTTTTTCATGGATAGTGAAGAAGATAACGATGAATCTGATGAGGATGTTGTATTATTATCTGTGACAAAGCCAGAATATGTTCAATGTCCGCCTCCATCAGATCAAATTGTACAATTCTTGGTTCCCGATTGGAAAGAGCATATTTCAATAAAAAATATTACTAACAACATCTCTTTCTTTTTGGATGAAGATGCTGATTTACGTGGCGATTATTATCCGAACGAAGATGAAAAAATTAATGATGCGTATAATAAATGGATAAATATTTGTAAGGAATGGGCTATTGAGCAAAAAATTACTTTGGAAACTAGAGACTTTTTTTCATCCTTATACAAAGCCTATATTGAATTAAATAATGAAACCGAAACTATGGAGTTGATGGTAGGTAACGGAATAATAACAGTAGCATCAGATCACTCATTACACCATCCGGTATTATTGAAAAGGGCAAGATTCTCTTTTGACCCGGATAACAATACAATTTGCATTTGTGATACAGATAAAGAGCCTGAACTTTATATGCCGCTACTTCAAAAGATTAGTTTTATTAATCATGATATTATTAGAGATTTGCAGCAAGAATTACATGAAAATTATTATCATCCTTTAGATCGTAATTCGGCAGCAGATTATCTAAGACGATTAACACATCAATTATGTTCGGAAAGTATCATTGTCGAAGACGATAATGAGCCTACTGAAGACGATCAGTTAATTATGCGATTGGAACCGGTTGTATTTATCAGAAGAAAAATTGATGGCACAGGATTAGCTGTGGATAGAATTATTGAAACAATTAATGATACTGACAAAGTTCCAGGATATCTTTCTGATTTAGTCTCAGGTGAAAGAATTATGGAACTGGTTGAACATCCGGATTTATCTAATGCTGAGAAACTTGCTGCAGTAAGTGGAGAGAACCGAGAAATATTACTGGCAAAAGAAGCAAATAGAGAACAACTTGAAATAGCGCAGAGAATAAGAGATTATAACGCTGTGCTGGTTCAAGGACCACCAGGAACAGGTAAAACTCATACGATTGCTAATTTGGTTGGTAATTTTCTTGCTGAAGGAAAAAATGTTTTAGTAACAAGTGAAAAAAACAAAGCGCTTACTGTTTTAAAAGAGCAAGTTCCTTCACAAATACAGGATCTATGTGTTTCGGTGTTGGATGATACCAAACGCGATATGGAAAGATCCATTGATGGGATTACAGAATATATTTCAAGACATCAAGCTACAGAAGTACAACGAAAGTTGGAAGCAGCATCAGATGAGCGCAATCAAATTATTGATATATTATCTGATGTACGGGAAAAGATATTTGCTATCAAAAATAGTGAATCTCAACCTGTCATAATAGATGGAAAATCATTTTCACCATTAGATATGGCAAAATTTGTACATGAAAATGATGATGTCTTATCATATATTCCAGGGCAGGTGGACTTGCATAAACCGCTACCGGTATCGTTGGATGAATTGCGGTTTTTGTATCGTAGTAATGACCAAATTTCTGCTGAAGAAGAAAGAGAATTGAATCATAACCTTCCAACATTGAACGAAATTATGACTCCGGAAGATATGTACAATATATATTCCTCTGCAGATAAATATAATAATATTATTACAGAAGCACAAAACCATCTTCATGTAGAAATGGAGTGTCATTATGATGATAATACTATCGTTGGAATTAATAATGATGTGATCTGGGCATTCGAGTCTCAGGATGCTGTTGATGACCTGGATGAATGCATAAAACAAATGCCAAATATTGATAATTGGATGATTAAAGTAGCGGCGGAAGGTAATAGAGGCGGAGAATATCGAAGACGATGGGAAAAGTTGGTGGAATCTATTACAGATACATCAGAATTCCTGGAATCAATTCTTGTTGATTTAACAGGGAAAAAGATAAACATCCAAGTTAATAACGAAATGTCATATGAGGATTTGATTTCACAGTATAAAATTATACAAGATTTATATAAAAGAAAAGGGAAAATAACAAAAATTAATCGTTTTACTAACAAGCTATTACAGCCTTCGCTAGATGCGATTTTAATTAATGATAAGATGCCTTCGTCTGAGTATGATTGCGCAATAGTAATAAAATATTTAAATTTGTTGATAAAGAAAAAGGATACAGCAAATCAGTGGAATGATCTTATGGGAAACAATGGCCTTCCAATGTATGAATCATTTGATTCCGATGCTGATGAAATCACTTCAAACTATGCGAATGAAATAAGTAAATATTTGGATTGGTATAACAATAGTTTTAATGCTATTTGTGACAAAATAAATGCGGCTGGGTTCAATGCAAAAAAGCTATTAGAGAATAATAAATCTGAATCTGTTACAACGCGTATCGAGAAATCACTTGATGCCATTGAAAATAAAGTTCCATTGTATTTGACTATTGTACATACATTTATAAAATACCGCAGTTTGCGTATAAAAAAAGAAGAAACAGTAAATATCCTCAAACGAAAAGAGTTCATGAGTTCACCATTATGTCATGAACTCGCCGAGGCGTTAAATAAAGGAGACTGTAACGGTTATAATACTACTTGGAAAAAGCTATCAATAGTCTTAGGTAAGCGATCTATATTAGAAAAACGAAAGGATATTTTAGATAGAATATATGAGAATGCACCAGATTGGTCTGTTGCAATATCTAATCGTGAAGGTGTTTATGGCAGCAATACATGTCCAGAGAATATAGAGGATGCTTGGAAGTGGAAGCAATTTGACGGTATTATTAATCAATTGACAAGGGAACCATTCGAAAAGTTGCAGGAGAAGTCAGTTGAATTAAGCGTAAAACTGAGAGCTAAGACAGAAGAAGTCGCTACATTAAGCGCTTGGTATCATTTACTCTTAAAAATCGAAGCGAATCTTCAGATGCAACAAGCTTTGCAAGGGTGGAAACAAACAACCAAAAAGATAGGAAAAGGTACCGGTAAAAATGCACCAATGTTAAGAAGACGTGCAAGAGAACTTATGGCGTTATGTCAAGAAGCTGTTCCTGCTTGGATTATGCCTTTGAATAAAGCATTGGAAACATATAATCCTAGCAGCAATTGCTTTGACGTTATTATCATAGATGAAGCGAGCCAATCAGATATCACAGCGCTTGCCATATTATATATGTCTAAAAAAGTTATTATTGTTGGCGATGACAAACAAGTCAGTCCATTAGCGGTTGGCGTAGATGTAGAGAGTGTTAATAATTTAATGCAAATGCATATCAAAGACAGTATTCCCAATTGGCATTTATACGATGCCAAGACTTCATTGTATGATATAGCAAGAACTACATATCAACCACTGATGTTAATAGAACATTTTAGGTGTGTGCCAGAAATAATTGGCTATAGCAACAAACTGTCATATGATTACAAAATCAAACCTTTAAGAGATGCTAGTTCATCTAATTTATTGCCGGCAGTAATTCCTTATCGTGTTAATGGTAATAGGTTTGAACATTCCAAGTATAACAGAGAAGAAGTATTTTATATAGTTGCATTTATGATGGCTTGTATTGAGCAAGATGAATACAAAGATAAAACTTTCGGAGCCATTTCATTGTTAGGAAATCAGCAAGCAAAATATATTCAAGAAAAAATAATTGAAACAATGGATCCAAATATTATTGAACAACATCGTATATTATGTGGTGACGCATCTTCTTTTCAAGGTGACGAACGAGATGTGATATTTATTTCGCTGGTTGATAGTAATGAGGGTGATGGCCCGCTAAGAAAAAGTGGAGAAGGTGTGGACAATTCTACGAAACAGAGATACAACGTTGCTGTTAGCCGAGCTAAAGATCAATTATGGATCATCCACTCCTTAGATTATACAAAAGATCTTAAAACAGGTGATATGAGAAGAGATTTATTAGAGTATGCTGAGAATCCACAAGCATTTAATAATAAAAAAGAAGAAGTGGCCAAAAAATCCGAATCACCGTTCGAAGAATCCGTAGGTAATGCCCTCGTTGCGGAAGGATATAATATCGAACAGCAATGGCCTGTGGGTGGATATAGAATAGATATTGTTGTCAAATATAAAAATAACAAAATAGCAGTAGAGTGCGATGGCGAACAATTTCATAGTACAGAAGAACAGATTCTTTCAGATATGGAAAGGCAAACAATACTTGAAAGAATAGGATGGAAATTTATTAGAATTCGTGGCAGCAAGTATTACCGAAATCCGGAAGCCGCAATGAATAATGTATTCGCTAAATTGAAAGAATATGGAATAGAACCAGAAACAGGTAGTAATAGTTCTCATATGCAATCATCAGAACTATTTGAACGAGTCAAAATAAGAGCTATGGAAATAGTAGATACTATTCGAAGTGATGATACTGACTATTATACTGAAAAGAACATATTGATATCACATGCAGCTCATTTAGAAAAGGCTCAAACGAAGGGAAGAGAAAAAAAAACTAAAACAGACGTTTCGAGAAAAATAGCTAATTCAAAATCACAAGCCCGAATTCAAGAAGGCATTAAAGGACAAATATCATTGTTTGATATTGTTGATGGCGACTCGAAATCGACAAATAATGAAGAACAAGATAATAGTACAGATAAAGATAATGAGTTAATACACATGCTAAAAGTAAAAGATTTCGAGGTAATTGATAACCGCGCTAATAGTGGTATTTTATGGGTAATATGTACAAATGATAATAAGGATAAATTTGAATCTGTAATTGAAGCCTTCTCAAACAAGTATTCATATGAGAGGCGTGGAGCGGTTGCAACAAATAATAAACCAGCATGGAGAATAATGTGCAAATAAGGAGTATGATCATGAAAGAACCTTTTAAACATGAAATAATTAATCAGATTGGAGTAGTGTCAGAAGGAAGTAAAGGTTGGAAAAAAGAATTGAATCGTATAAGTTGGAATGGGGCAGAGCCAAAATATGATTTGAGAGACTGGGACTCTGAACATGAAAAAATGGGAAAGGGAATAACATTAACTGAAATTGAGCTCAGGCAACTTAGCAAAATAATAAACGAGGAATTAAAGCTTTTAGATTCAGAATAATATAGAGAAGTTGTTCTATCGATTATAAACACTAAATTAATATATGACATTTGTTAAAGTAATAATACTTTTTAAACTGCTACAGAAGGTATTACTGTAGCAGTTAAAAAACGGATTCATAGTATACAGTACGGTAGATAGTATGTTTTTATAGAATTTGCTAAATAGTTAGATAGTAAAGGGGAGTATTATGATATTTGATACAGCCAAAACACTGATCGTTGTGTATAAGGATGAAATGCTAAACAATCAATTGAGAAAACTGGTAGAGTCAAATGACGATACAAATGAGGATATAATAATTGGAACTAAAGATGATACAATCCAAATCGTTTCTTGGGAAGAACCCATTTGGATGGCAAATAAAAAAGCAGGAAATATTCAAAGCAAAGTCCTATTTTTAGGTGATGTAAAAGATACGGATAAGTTGATTCCTGTTATTGATGTTAAATTCGATGAATTTGGTGTTAGATATGGTTGGGCTGGCAATCAAGGTGTTGTCTATGCAGATGTAAAAGAACTTCATGATAAGGATAAACATAAAGCATTTCTAGAAAAAATGGAAGAGCTAAAAATACCAGAAGAAATAAAACCTCGAAATAATACAATAAAAAAAACAAGAGATGATGAAGCAATGTCCGACGCCTTAGAAGATTCTAAAGTTGTTGCAAATGTGATAAAAAGGGCAAAAAAGGTTGTTGATACAGGGAAAAATGCAGTTGTAAAGACTGTTGAGAATGCAGATGATTTTCTTAATGAAAGGGCGATACTTACTAGGCAAATGTTATTTTATGGTGTTATCAATTTATATGAGAAAGACCTAGAAACATTCATGCATATATAGGGAGAAGCAAATGACTGACAAAAGTAATATCCAGCGTGGTTGGGAATTTGCTGCAAGTCTTGTGTGTGCAGATAATGCGGCAAATGAAGGAAATACATATACGTGTAAAATTGAAAAAGCCATTGAGATGATGGGAAATAGCACTAATACGCATCCATATCGAAGGCAAGATATACCGCATTTTCAAGGATATGTACAGGAAGTCTTTCACGCTGGGACTTTCAACATAGATGCTATTGCTTCGGGCTCATTAGATAGGGCCAAAGTGCTTAATAGTAATAAAAAAGGGTCTGTTGATATTAGCCTATTATCAGGTAAAAATTACAGTGCAAAAAGTTATGCGGATGGTAGTAAAAGTGCTATAGCCCAGGCAGTTATAGACAAGAAAACGGGGGAGCCGCTTTATAAAGGACAAGGAAGACTTATTCCTTGCGATCAACTTGAAGATGCACATGCTGAAGCGCAAAGACGAATGCTAAAAGAATCTTTATCACGAAAAAGTGTTTCCGATGCATTTAAAGAAACCGATCGTGAACTTACAGATCACCTAAGTAACAAAGAAGGAATAGAATCAACCCCTGCAAGTAGAAAACAGCTTGAGAATATGGCACGTGCTGGTCAAAAAGGAGAATTCAATGCAAAAGAAGTAGGCGTGACACTTGATAGTGTTATTCATGATGACTATGTTTTTCGGCAATCTTTAAAAGCCGGATATACTGCTGCGACTATTACCATTGCCGTGCAACTTGCACCTGAAATATACAAATCTATAGATTATCTAATAAAGAATAAAGAAATAAATATTGATCAGCTTAAACATACAGGGAAAATAGCAATAAGTGCAAGTGTGGATGGATTTCTCCGAGGGTTTGTTTCATATGAATTATACATAATGTGTAGAAGAGGGATGTTGGGTAAACATCTTGAGACAATAGATCCTACGCTGCTTGGCGCTGTAGTCACTATAGTTTTGCAGGCAATAAAAGACAGTATTCTTGTTGCAGCGGGTAAGATGACGAAACACGAAATGGCAGATGCTTTTGCAGATTATGCCTTTGTAACAGGAGGGTACTTGATAGGAACCAAGTTAGGAGGGACCATTGTTCAAACTTTAACATGGCAATTCCCTGTTTTGGGTTATCTATTAGGTAGCTTAATTGGGACTTCATTTGCAGTTTTATATAAAATTGGAAAGAATAAATTTATCTCATTATGCTGTGATACAGGAGTTACTTGCTTTGGATTAGTAGACCAAGATTACACACTGTCTGATGAACTACTCAATGAGATTGGGATAGATACTATTCCAATTACAAAAACTGACATCGAACAAGCAGAGATTGTATGTACCCAAACATCATATGAAATTGATAAAATTGAATATGAAACGATCAATATTACTATACTTCGTAGGGGAATAATCAGTGTGAATAAAATTGGATACTTGCCCGCTATTTAGAAATATGACTTGATAACAGACCTTTGTATCAATCTCAGCATATATTGCTGCATATGCCCGGCGCATTATTAGTAGATGTGCCGGGCTTATATTATGCAGTCGAATATTCTTGGATCACGCCGCAAGAAATATAGTACGCAAAAAAACACCAGCTCTAAAACTTGTATAATTACCCTCAGGATCATAACCAAATCGTATAAATAAATACACTTTTGCCTATTGAAAAAGAACATCCGTTCGCGTATAATAAAGGCACATCAGGAGAGATAACCTAAAGGCGTGGACAGCTTTTCCCTTCGTCCATATCACTAGCCAACTCTTCCTGAGCCCGGGGACAGGCATCATATATCACTAATCGTATCCCTACAGGCAATAATTGAATAACGTCAGGAGGCATGATCATGAAGGTCATAAACAAACCGGTAAATGCCCTGGTTGTATTTACTGCTGGCAAAAATCAGCCCCGGCCGTACAAGATCAAGTTCGAAAACGAACGCGGAGAACTCATCAGGATAAATGTGGATGACATTCTGTATGTCGAAAAGCGTAAGCAGTGCGGTGACTATATGCTGGTATACAGCTGCCAGAGCGAAATAGAAGGCGTGCTGCACAGGTTCGAACTAAGGTACCTGTTCAAAGATGCAAACTGGGAACTGTTCAAGATATGAGGTGGGTAAAATGAACGGAAGAGAAGTAAGAGATTTTAAAGGCGGTCTGATCTGCAAGGTAGACGGTCAGAAGAGAACAGTAGAAATAAACAGCAACGGTTACTGGACGATAGTGCAGTTTCTTGATGACGGGCACTGCCGTGCTATAACCATGGAAGACGGATTCAAAGAGCTTTCAGAACCTATTAAAGACGGTCTTGATTCCGTCGTAATGTAAAGATGAAGGTGCATCATGAAATACGATAAAGTACTTAAATGCAACGGTAATGTAGGAGCTGTCAAAAGACAGATGGAAGGATTCATATACTATAATCTGAGACGGGACGAGCCGGAACTTGTCTTTCACTTCCCTGCGGAAGACACCACGGAAGCAGAGTTCGATAAGATCGGCAGCGGGTATATCCTGATGTTTACAAAGGCATCGGGTGACAGGTACGGATTTGCGAAGATCGATACCGAAACGGGATACTTTGTAACTCCGACGCAAATGGACATTTATGAAGCGGATCCGCATAAACACGGAAGAAGCATCTTGTAATAAGCATAACAGACGGGAGCCACTAAAAGGAGGTGCGGTTCCATTGGATATTAAGAACTATAAGGGTAAAACAGTCTGCAAGGCGGATCCTATTGAAAGAAAGATAGAGATACAGGAACATGGATACACGACAACAATATGGTTTCTGGGTGACGACAATATAGAGACCGTTGCTAAGCCAAAGAAGGAAAAAAAATAAGAGTCCGAGACCGCCATGAGCGGCAGTGGACCAATAAGCTGCTATTCCATAGAGCTGCTAGACGGCCGGGAAGATACGTAATTATTTACGTGTCCCCGGCCGTTTTTTTTTACAAATATCTAAAGTGGCAATTAGTAAAAAGCTTTTTAAAGGTACCACGAGATTAGACATTTAACGAGTATTTTGAGACTTCAAACAGGAAAGGAGGAAATACGAATGCCGTAGAAACGCACTGCTACAGGCCGAACTTAAAAGAAATAGGGAAGGCCATTAGTCATTAGGGCAGTTAAAGAATAGTGCCCATCCCTTGCGAGGGAAATCCACATTAATATCTCAAAGTCCAAGATGGCCATTAGGACGGCGGGATGCATAAGAGTTCAAGATGCAGCGAATATAGCTGTAACTGGAATGAAGATGCACCCACCGTAGTTTCCTGCGCCCATTTTCGGACAGTTGGAACCTGTGGTCATCTTCAGCAGCAGGCTCTTTTGCATCCTTCCGTTACCACTTTGGACGGAAAGGAACGATTAAATTGAAGAGCAAAGAAACAGAGTACAGAGCACACTACAACCCAGACAGAGAATGCTACATTTCTGCCGACGGAAAATTTATATGTTATGAGACATGGGATCCGGATCAGAAGAAAAAAGTCACTTTCAAAATTGAAGTCGGAAAGGACGAGATCACAGAAGAACTAACATTCCTTATCGATGAAATGAATCATCAGGAGGACCTTAACGACCGCTACGAAAACGAACTGAAAGACCCGTTGTTCGAAAAGAAACAGAAGACTTTTAGCACTGATTCATATAGCGACAACATAGATCCATGGGATGCAGTGTCTCGTTCTCAAGATGGACTGGATTATGAACAGGAGCCAGAAGATCCAGATCTAGCGAAGATCAGAAAGGTCGTGGATGAAGAACTCACTGATGCGCAGCGTGACCTGTACTACGAGCATTTCGGCAGGAACCGTCAACTCGAGGATATTCGCCGGGAAGAAGTCGTTATCACCGGTAAGGAAAAGAGCCTCCAGTCAGTTCTTAACCGCAAGAATAAGATCATCAGAAAAGTTGCGCATAAAGCCTTCGGCGTTGAACCGGTAAAACGTCACAACTATCCGAAGAAGGAAGGCTGAGCTATGTGGCGTCAGTCAGGCTGCCGCACTCCTCCTAGGCAGCACTAAGGGTTGATTTTTAAGGCATGAAGCAGAGGAAGACATACTTCCTCCGATTCAAAATAATGCTTAACGAGTGGAGGACGAAAAAGAATGAGTAAATCTAGACATATCATAAAGGTCAATGTTTCTGACTGCAAAGGTAATAAGCGTAACGTGCTAAGCGGTACAACGCTTCGCATGCCACAGAGGCTGATGAGATTCCTGTTCGGGGAATTTGCGGAGATACTGGTGTTAAATCCGGGGGCATCTGTTGAAGGCATCGAAATCAAAGAAGTGAAGGATGGAGGTGGATATATTGAAGAAGATCGATAATCCATCTCTTCCGATGCCGGTCAAGGTAAGGCCGTACAGCCATCAGCAGGCGGCGTTCGATTTCGCCTGCAGGAAGTTTGGCCTTCTGCCGTCGGATTCAAAGAGCAGGGGAGTGGCGCTTCTTATGGAAATGGGCTGCGGCAAGACCCTGGCGGCTATCGGCATTGCCGGGATCCTTTACCAGTTCGGCCTCGTAAATAAGGTGCTGGTGGTAGCGCCGCTTTCGATCCTGGGTGTTTGGGAGTCAGAATATGAACAGTACGCTGAGTACCCATATACAATGACGATATTACAGGGAACTTCGGACAAGAAAAGGAAGATGCTGAAGGAAGTGTCTTCCGACGGTTTGCAGATAGTAGTGGTTAATTACGAATCCGCAAGGATCCTGGAAAAGGAACTCATGCAGTTCGACGCCGATCTTATCATCGCCGACGAAGGTCACAAGATCAAATCGCATAGCAGCAAGCAGAGCAAGGTCATGCACAAACTGGGCGACCATGCATCATATAAGCTGCTGCTTACCGGGACGCTTATCACTAACAAGGAGCTCGATGTTTTCAGTCAGTATCGCTTTCTTAACAGCAGCGTCTTTGGCACATCGTTCTATACATTTAGAAATACATATTTTGATATGGTCGGCTACGGCAATCATATCCCGCGTTTTAGAAAATGGATGTTAAACGATTTTCTTCGGAGGCTTCATAGCATCGCGTACCGCGTGACAAAGGCCGAGTGCCTCGATCTTCCGGAGATAACGGAGGAGATTCGCACGGTACAACTCGAACCGAAAACTATGAAGATCTACGAAGAGCTTGAGGCGGATTCATTCACAGAGCTCAAAGGCAGTGAAGTGACGGCTGTCAATGTTCTTACGAAGATTCTTCGTCTGTCGCAGGTCACAGGCGGGCATCTTACGGACGATGAATCGGATACCCATCAGATAAGCACCGCAAAGCTTGACGCATTGTCGGACATCATCGATTCAGTTATGGAAGAGGGCAGGAAAGTCGTTGTCATGGCGCGCTTTATTCCTGAGCTAAATGATATCGAAGCCATGCTGCAGAAAAAGAAGATAGGCTACGCCTGTATCCGCGGCGGCGTAAAGGACCGCGCCGGGGAGGTAAGCCGTTTCCAGAAGGATCCTGGCTGCTACGTGTTCGTTGGACAGATCGCTGCAGCAGGCCTCGGAATTACGCTGACTGCGGCAAGCACGATGGTGTTCTATTCGCTCGATTATTCTATGAGCAATTTCGACCAGGCAAAAGCCCGCATACACAGGGTCAGCCAGACAGAGAACTGTCATTACATATACCTTATTGCGGCCGGTACTGTTGATCGCAAGATACTCCGTTCTCTCCGGGGAAAGATCGACCTTGCAAAGATGCTAGTCGATGATTACCGGAAGGGCAGGAATCCTTTTACTGACTGAAGATGCTAAGGGGTTGATTTCTTCGGCAGGTATTGAAAGGAGGATGCACAATGAACAATGAAATTTTCGAGATGGCAGATAGACTCAAAGATGCAAGAGACCGCAAAGCCGAGTTAAAAGAGCAGCTAAAAGCTGCCGAAGCTGAGATAAATGAACTCGATCTCGCACTGTCAGACGCGATGGCAGAGTCAGAAGTGGAGCGTTTTTCACGGAACGGAAACACGTTCTATCTGAACTCACGGCTGTTCGCATCACCTGCGTCAGGCCGAAAAGACGAACTCATGCAGTCGCTTAAGGATAATGGATATGGCAGCATTGTGGTGGAAACGGTCAACGCCAATACTCTTTCGAGTTTCGTAAAGGAACAGAAAGCAGAGAACAACGACGAAGTACCTTCGTGGCTGTCCGACGTGATCTCAGTATTCGAGAAAGTATCGGTCGGCGTACGCAAAGGCTGAGAAACAAAAAACAATTATTTATTTGGATAAGATGGAGGACACATAGATGTCAGATACAAAAAAGAATAACGAGCTTATGGAAACCAGCGGTTTTGCCGCTCTTAAGGGCAGCGACGCCCTGGAAAATGCAGCTGAAGACCTTGCGGGTCTTGATCTTACGTTCGACCGCATCAAGATACCAGCAGGCGGAAGCACTGCTTTCGAAGTGCCGGGAGACGGGGACGAAACTGAGATGGTAAAGGAGATCAGCGGAGTTATCCTGCTGCACCATCCGGCTTATGCATATTACACGGAGAAATACAACGGCGGATCGAACCCTCCCGACTGCGGATCATTTGACGGAGTAAACGGTACAGGAAGTCCGGGCGGAAAGTGTGCCTCGTGTCCGTACAACAGGTTCGGAAGCGGTGAAGGGCAGAGCAAAGCCTGCAAAAACCGCCGCATGATATACATCCTGATGGAGAACGAACTTTTCCCAATGGTGCTGTCACTTCCGACAGGATCGCTTAAAGAGTTCACGAAATATGTAAAGCGTCAGCTCTCTAAGGGCAGGAAACTTTCGCGTATTGTGACACGTATATCGCTAAAGAAAGCGACGAGCGTATCGGGCATCGCGTACTCACAGGCGGCTTTCTCATTCGAACGTATGCTGGACAGCCAGGAGACTGCGGCTGTCGGCAGTATGGTTGGTCAAGTGAAAAGCTATGCCGCGGGGCTCACTCTTGCATCGCTTGCAGGTAGCGATGAGACGCCGTTCGTGGATGAAGAGACAGGTGAGATCATCGAACCTCTTAAGTAAGACAGTAGTAACGATATTCTTCGGGAGAGGGCTTGTTCTCTCCCGGAGATTTTCGCATAAGGAGATCATTTCATATGAAAGATAAAAAAGAATATAAATGCGTGACGACAGAAGCCGAGATACTAGCTTATATCGGAAATGCCAAAGTCGCAGCGTTCGACTATGAGACATCGCCAGATGATGAGTACCGTGATGATGACAAGGCTGCGCTCGATCCTGCAAAGAGCCACATTTGCACGATGAGCATAAGCGTAAGACCGGGGACTGGCATAGAGATCCCGGTCGCGCATAAAACAGGGATAAATATCAGCAGGGAAGAGTTCACGCGGTTCCTTGAGAAATTTCTAACGGATACGTTCATCGTAAAAATCGCGCATAACCTGTCATTCGAGTCGATGTTCTCATATAAATACGGAATCGTGATCCAGGAACCTGTCTACGACACTATCGCCGCAAGTCAGATGACGCTTAAGACCGGTACTGAGTTCCGCAGGCTGCAGGACTCTGGCCTTAAGAAACTGTCAGAAGAACTGCTACATGACGTGATGCCGTCGTTCAGCGATGTGACGTCTGGCAGGTATTTCGATGAACTGGATCCAGAGGCTCAGGAGACCATACGCTACAGCTGCGAAGACTCGGACAAAGCGCTGCAGCTATATTACCTGTTTAATGCCTGGTTCGATAAGTATCTTCCAAGGCACAGATGGATCGTAGAGAACATAGAATCCCCGACATCTGTCTACCTTGGACTCATGAAATATAACGGAGTGCCGGTCGATACCGGTCTTATGGATGAGCGAAAAGAAGAGGCGGAGCGCGAGATGGACAGGATACGCCGCGAGATACATTTCTATATAGGAGGCATCGACATCGGCAGCAACTGCTCCACGAATGCTTTCAAAAAGTACCTGTTCCAGGATCTGCGTCTTCCCGTTATGAAGACGACGATGACGAGCCGCGCTGCAGCTGACGACGCGGTAATGATACAGCTAAAAGAATGGTGCGACGCGAACCGACCGGAGCTTTCAAGGCTTTTCGAACTCGTACAGGAATACCGCAGATGGAACAAGATCTCGAGCACATATATCACGGGATACCTAAAATATCTTGATCCTGCGACAGGCTGCATACATCCCAGCTTCTATTCGCTCAGCACGGATACCGGGAGATTTTCATGCAGCAGGCCGAACCTGCAGAACATGCCCAGGAAGAGCAACGACCCAATAGGCGTAAGGAATTTCATAAGAGCGCCGGAGGGACATCTCATCATAAGCTGCGACTACAGCCAGATAGAGCTTAGAGTTGGAGCATTTTACTGCCGCGACCGTATCATGATGGATACATATAAGTCCGGCGGCGACATACATGCCGCGACGACGAGCGTCATATTCTCGGTCCCGTATGAGCAGGCGAAAGACAAGAACGCTCCGGGATACAAGGAGCGCAGGACGATAGCTAAGAATGTGAATTTCGGCACGTTTTATGGATTGTTCCCTCGAGGCCTGCAGCGGACGCTAAGGTTCAAGGCGGGGGTTGATAAATCAGTCAGGGAATGTGAGGAGATCATAGAGAATCTGAAAGCGGGTTATCCCGGGCTTGTCACATGGCAAGAGGAAACGAAAGCGGAGGCTGCGAGAAGGATGTATTCGGAGACATGGCTCGGAAGAAGGCGGTATCTCCCCGGCATCAAATCTGATGACTGGGGAAAGAAGTCGTTTGCAGAGCGTTGCAGCATGAACACTCCGATCCAGGGTACTGCGGCGGATATCTTAAAACTGTCGCTTGGCAGGATACTAAAAGGTCTGCCGGAGCGCTCGTGGCTTAAGCCAATCCTGCAGATACATGACGAACTTACATTTATCGTCCCGGAAGCAAGGCTCAAAGAAGCTGCGGACTACATAAGGTCCTGTATGGAACCGCAGCCGTTTCTGGAGTTCGATATACCGCTTGCTGCTGAAGCGTCAGCGGGCAGGACATTCGGGACACTTGAAGAACTGGAGGACTAAGCATGTATAGAAATTCTGAAGGCTACGCCGACCCTACGGCCGGGCAGGCAATAGGAAATATGATGAAAGAATACCGCATAGAGCGTAAACGCGTCTGGCGGAGGCAGCATGAGATGAAGACAAGGCCGAAGGTTTACATTGCTTCGCGCTACGCAGGCGACAAGGGCAAGAATGCAGCGGATGCCGCGATGGCATGCCGATATGCTGCTTCAAAAGGCAGGATGCCTATAGCGAGCCATCTCATGTATCCCGCAATGGGATTCAATGATAGCGACCCCGGGCAGAGAGAGCTTTGCTGCATGTTCGGACTCGCGCTTCTCGCTTTATGCGATGAAGTGTGGTGCTTCACAAGAGGCGGCATAGTGTCAGAAGGCATGAAGCAGGAGATCTCGGAAGCAAAACGTCTTCATATACCCGTCCGTTATTTCAAGATCGAGGAGGCAGAAGCATGATCAATATTACAGCGGCCGACATCCTTGGCAGCCTTTTCAACCCGGCAGATACCGTATGCTTTCGTGTTTTCGATGACAAGAAGCGCGGCATGTTCCGCGGACAGAACCTGCAGTGCGAATGCGGAAAATACAAGACCATAGAGGGAGACTTAAATAAGCACAACGAGCAGGACCGCGGAGTGTTCTTCGTCGTGAATTACGGCGGGCAGAACGATCAGTCGATTACGAGGATAAACGCCCAGTTCTTCGAAATGGACGGCGGGACATTTGAGGAGCAACAGGCTAAGATCGATGCATTTCCGCTCCGGCCTTCCATGATAGTAAGGACGCAGAAATCACTCCACACATATTATTTTATGGACGGCACAGCAAAAGTGGAGCGTTTCCGCACCGTGCAGAAACAGCTTGTAAAGATGTTCGGCGGGGATCCAATGTGCGTCAATGAATCCAGGGTTATGAGACTCCCGGGGTTCTATCATTGTAAGACGGATAAGAGGGTCATGGTGGAGTGCATAAGTTTCCATCCGGAGCTTAAGTACACGCAGGATCAGCTGTCAGAGCTACTACCGGAAGCAGATGAAAAGTCGCCGGAAAAGAAAAACGGCACGCAGAAGGGCCTGGACATCGTAATGCGTAGCTGCGACTTTCTTAGGCACTGCAGGACAGATGCAGCAGACCTTTCTGAGCACGACTGGTACGCAATGGTAACGAACCTCGCATCTTTCGACGGCGGTACGAAAAAGATACACGAGCTTTCCGCTCCGTATCCAGGTTACAGCGAATCGGTGACGCAGAAAAAGATAAACCATTTTTTGGAGAGCGGTACAGGTCCCATCAACTGCAGCACCATCTGCGAGAAAGGGTACAAATGCCCGAAATTCGAAAAGGGCGAGTGCCAGGTAAGGTCGCCCGCGGCTCTCTGCTACCTGCCTCTTAGCGCTGACGTCCTGCAGGATATCATCTCGGATATCCCATGCAAAGGAAACGCTATAGAGGACCTTCAGATGGCAGAGAAATTCGTGCGTGACTACTTATATAACCAGGATGTGGTGATAGCAGACGTGATCATCGATGTCGCGCTGCGTGACCACTTAAAACTTAAGGCGTCGTTCCTGAAATCGCTGAAAGCCGTATATAAAGATGTGAGTCGCGCGTTCAAGGCTGGAAAAGCCGCGAAAAAAGCAAAGGCCGGAGCATCGCTTCCGGACTGGTACGAGCCTATGGAGAACGGAGGGCTCAGGTTTCTTCCGGGGGTCCTTGCTCAGAATATGGCAGATACAGAGAAGGTGTTTTACGCGGCAGAGCAGCATTTCGGATACAGCGGAGGTGTTTATTCCGAGATGAGTGATATGGAAGCGCAGAAACTCGTGCAGGATAAGATGCTGGTACGCGAGACAAAGATGAATCAGATAATGGACGCGGAGAAGCAGTGGCGGCTAAAAGTGCAGAAGGATATACGGGAGCTGAACTCCAATCCTTACATCATCAATGTGAGGAACGGACTTTACAACGTGCTTGAAGATACTCTTACAGAACATACGCCGGAATACTTCTCGACGGTGCAGCTTGCCGTTACCTATGACAAAACGGCGGACTGCCCAATGTTCAAGAAGTTCCTCGAGGAATCTATGGACGGCGATATGGACCAGGTGAAACTCATCCAGGAGATGATGGGGTATTTCCTCATACCGGTGAACGCAGCCCAGAAGTGCTTCGTCATAGTAGGAGCAGCAGGAGCTGGAAAGTCAGTGCTTCTAAGGGTCCTGAACGAGGTGCTTCTCGGGAAGCAGAATGTGTCGAACGTGTCATGGCAGGCGCTGAACGAAAGATTCAAGCCGGCGGAGCTTTTCGGCAAGTTGGCTAACATTTTCGCTGACCTTCCCACGAAGAACATTGACGACAACGGGATATTCAAGGCGCTCGTAGGCGAGGATTACCTCACTGTAGAGAAGAAGAACAGGAATCCGTTTTCTTTCCAGTCGAGTGCGAGGCTGCTGTTCTCATGCAACAGCATACCGAGGAACTACGGGGACAGGTCGGAGGGCTTTTACAGGAGGCTCATCATCATACGATTCAGTCATACCGTGCCGCCTGAAAAACGCGATCCCGGGCTCCTGGATAAATTCCGCATGGAATCAGACGGCATCTTTCTGTTTGCTCTGGAAGGTCTCAGGATACTTATGAACAACGATTTTCGCTTCTCGGAAACACAGGTCAACAGAACGGAGCTCCAGCAGTACAGGGAAGAGTCGGACTCGGTGCTTTCATTCGTAAAAGAGTACTGCGAACTCGATCCTTCGTCTGCCACAGGGTCGACGGAGCTGTTCCGCGCGTATAAGAGCTACTGCGATGAGTGCGGGCTTAAGCCGTATTCCCAGAAGACGTTCGTGCAGCAGATTCTTTCCGCGTGCAGCGATGTGGAACGCGACATCGACAGATTGGGCGGCAGACGTGTTCTTAACGGAATAAAACTTGGAGAAATGCTGGGATGAAGCATTTGCAACGGCTGCAGCGGCTAGGTGCGCCATATACGGAAGGAAATTCAAGCCATTCGGAACACATGGAACACGACTTTTCTAACTCTCTATATATATACAAAAAAAATATGCATATACGTGTTTTTTTGTAATTAAAAAGTCAGTATAATAGGATTTCTCGTGTTCTATGTGTTCCAACCATTGAAAAATGGCGATTCTTTCGGAACACATTGAAAGATAGGTGGTAAAAAATGTCAGAATCGGACATAGTAAAAAGGATAATGAGGTACCTTAAGACGGTGCCGCGCTGCTTTGCCTGGAAGGAGCATGGCGGAATGTATGGGACGGCAGGCATCCCGGATATAATTGCCTGCGTCGATGGTCACTTCTATGGATTCGAAGTGAAGACGGAAGAAGGCAAGCCTACAAAGCTCCAGGAAGCGACCATCAGAAAAATCCTCGCGGCCGGAGGGACGGCGACAGTCGTCCGCTCGGTGGACGAGGTGCAGGCCGTGCTTAACGGCCTCCTGCACTAATCAATGATACGACGCAGCTTTGCAGCACAGGATGAAAACATAAGCTTAGCGGAAAAAGATATATCGATTGGAGGTTATACCATGATATACGAAAACGAAGATCCTTACCAAAGGCTTGCAACGGCAATAGTGGTAAGAGCTGCAAAGGATTACAGGAGCCTTTTATGCAGAGAGAAAAGATATCCAGGAAGAGCAAGGTCAGTAGAGATAATCGAAGTTGAAAAGTTCTTCCGTTCACAGTGGTTCTATGAACTTACTGGATGCGACGGTAATGTGATCATGGAGAAGATCAGGAGGGAATACATATGACAGCAAAAGAATACCTGGGTCAGGCTTATCACATTGACCAGCGAATCGATAGTAAAATAATGCAGACAGAATCGCTGCACGCACTTGCGACAAAGGCTACTGCAACGCTTAATGATGCGCCGGTCAGTAATACCAAGAACACCCACAGCATGGAGGACGTGATAATAAAGATCATTGAGCTTGAAAATGAAATCAATCATGACATAGATGAACTGGTGGACCTCAAGAAGGAAATCACAGAAGTAATAAAAAAAGTGAAGAACCCGGAATGCCAAACGCTGCTTGAAAAGAGATACCTTTGTTTTGAAGGCTGGGAACAGATAGCAACTGATATGTATTACAGCGTGCAGCATGTATTCCATCTCCATAGCGTAGCATTAAAAGAAATATACAGAATCATGCCTGATAAGAGTAAATGAGAGTAAATGAGAGTTCGAGTTTGTGATAGTATTATACTGACGAAAAAGATGATAAACCTTCGAGGAGTAAAATCCCCGGAGGTTTTTCTATTGGAGGGAATCAATATGGAAAAATGTTTTGCAGCAGATAGTGCAAAAGTGTGCAGGGTAATAAGGGCTTGCCGGTGTGACGGCACAGCATGTGCATTCTATAGAACCAAAGAAGAGGCGCGGGAGTCAAGAGAACACAGCAAAGAACTTTTGCGGTGCCTGCCATCAGACCGACAGATGGACATAGCAGACAAATATTATAGCGGGAGGTGCGAGTGGTAATGCCTAGGAAACCGCTAAGTCCATGTTCTTATCCCGGATGCCCGAAGTTATGTGAAGGTAGGTACTGCGAGGAGCATAAGAAACTCACGGACAAACAGTACAACAGGTATGAGCGCAGCAAAGACGTAAACAAGATATACGGGCGTTCATGGAAAAGGATACGTGACAAGTACGCAAGGGAGCATCCTCTGTGCGAACGGTGCCTCAGCGAAGGGCGTGCAACACTCATGCAGGAGGTGCACCACATCATTCCTGTATCACAAGGCGGGACGAATGATCCTTCGAACCTTATGAGTCTTTGTCAGTCATGCCATACGAAGATGCATATCGAGCTAGGAGACAGAAAAATAAGACGCTGACCCCCAGGGGCGGGTAAGATCTCTAAAATGGCTGGAACCGGGCAACGGTGCGGGGTCACGCGTACAAAAATCCCGGTTCAAACGGGGGATTTAAGGAATTGAGGTGATAATTTGGCGAAAGATATGACGAACAGGGGAGGCAGAAGAGTCAGAGCAGGCGATAAACCGGAGGCTCTGGCGGATAAGATCAGTAAAGGAAAACCGGCTACGATCATGGAACTTCCTGTGACAGAGCTCGAAGCTGGCAGCATTGGAGAACCAGCTGATCTTGAAGGGAGCGACATGCCGGACCCGAGCAGATACCTATCAGCAAAGCAGCGTGACGGTAAACCGCTCGGCGCGGATGAGATATATAGAGAAACATGGAAGTGGCTTGAAGAACGTGGCTGCGAAAAGTTCGTGAGTAACAGACTAATTGAAGGATATGCGCAAAGCTTCGCAAGATATATACAGTGCGAGGACGCTATAAGCACATACGGACTTCTTGGAAAGCACCCAACGACAGGCGGCGCTATAACAAGTCCGTTTGTACAGATGAGTCAGTCGTTTCAGAAGCAGGCAAATCTGCTCTGGTATGAAATATACGACATTGTAAAGCAGAACTGCACTGCTGCGTTCACGGGAAACCCGCAGGACGATATGATGGAGCAACTGCTTCGGTCAAGGAAAGGTAAGTAATGGATACAAAGAAATTTGAACAGGTGGATATTGATAAGCTGATTCCTTATGCAAGAAATGCCAGAACTCATAACAAGGATCAGATAGCACAGCTTAGATCTTCTCTTCGTGAGTTCGGGTTCGTATCGCCTGCAGTAATAGATGCAGATTACAACATCATCGTGGGCCACGGCAGGATCGAAGCTGCAAAGCTTGAAGGATACAAAACCGTACCATGTGTGTTCGCGGAAAATCTTACAGACGCTCAGAAGAAAGCGTACATCCTCGCGGACAACAGGCTGGCACTAAATGCCGGCTGGGATGAAGATATGCTGGCGGTTGAACTTTCAGATCTTCAGGGCGTAGACTTTGATGTCACCCTTCTTGGATTTGATGATAGCGAGATCAATAAGCTATTAACTGATGATGACATTCAGGACGATGACTTCGATGTGGAGGAAGAACTGAAGAAGCCAGCAGTAACGCAGCTTGGAGATCTGTGGCTCATAGGAAAGCATCGCCTGATCTGCGGTGACAGCACCAAACAGGAAATATACGAAGCACTTATGGACAGTAGCAAGGCAAATCTCGTCGTAACGGATCCTCCGTACAACGTCGACTATGAAGGCAGCGCAGGAAAGATCAAAAACGACAACATGGGGAGCAGTAAGTTCTATCAGTTCCTGCTTGATGCATTCACTAATACTGAAAAGGTAATGGAGGATGATGCAAGCATATACGTGTTCCATGCTGACACCGAAGGACTGAACTTCAGGAAAGCTTTTCAGGATGCAGGCTTTTATCTTTCAGGCTGCTGCATATGGAAGAAGCAGAGCTTAGTTCTTGGCAGGTCTCCATATCAGTGGCAGCACGAACCGATCCTTTATGGCTGGAAGAAGAAAGGAAAGCATAAATGGTTCAGCGGTAGAAAGGAATCTACTATCTGGGAATACGATAAACCGAAGAAGAATACCGATCATCCTACGATGAAGCCGGTACCACTTCTCGCATATCCTATCGTTAATTCTTCAATGAGCGGATGCATCGTTCTGGATCCGTTCATAGGGTCCGGCAGTACCATGGTCGCCTGCGAGCAGACGGACAGAATCTGCTACGGGATCGAACTTGATGAGAAGTTCTGCGACGTAGTAGTGAGCCGCATGATAGAGCAGACGGGATCTTCAGAAGATGTATATGTAGTTCGCGGCGGAAAGAAATATACTTACAAAGAGGCTGCAGAATTAGCTTGATATTATGTGCTTTCAGAGCGTTAATGTACATACCAAAAAGGAGGTACAAGACATGAAAATAAGATTCGAAGAAAGCACAGAAAGAAAAGATCTGGTTAAATGCATCAGCGAGATCACAGGAGAAAAGAGCAGCTACCTTGGAATGCCATCATGCGCATATAAGGTCGGAAGCTACACAGTAGACAAGGAAGGCACGATTTCCTGCGATGATAACAGCAAGCTCGAGCTTCTTACAGAGCGTCTGATGGAAAGGGGCTTTACTCCAAAGGAAACGGGTCAGGTGGACGGCCTGGTGGTGCAGCTTCCAAGAACAATGTTTAAGGAGAATGACATTGCAAAGCTTAAGGCCCTTACAAACAGTAAGGAAAGCCTCATAAAGAAAGCCGTAGGAGCCAGCAGCCTTCCGATCGAAGTCGGAGGAGAGAAGGTATCGTTCCCTTGGTTTAGAGCTGACGTAAGCCCTGAAGAGTCAAACGCATATCTGCATTTCATATCAAAACTTGCAGCTGTAGCAATAGAGAGTAATAGAATCACCGGACGCGACCATGAAGTGGAAAACGAAAAGTACGCATTCCGGTGTTTTCTTTTAAGGCTCGGCTTCATCGGTGATGAGTTCAAGGCAGACAGGAAGATTCTTCTAAAGAACCTCAGCGGTTCATCCGCATTCAAGGGAGGAGCAAAACATGAAGATAGCAAATAGAGAAATGGTTTCTGCGTTAAGAAGCATGTATCCTGCAGGAACAAGGGTTGAGCTTATTTCAATGAATGATCCGCAGGCGCCTCCAGCAGGTACAACCGGAACTATTACAGGCATAGATGATATTGGAGACATAATGGTTTCCTGGAATAATGGGTCAAGCCTCAATGTAATACCGGGAGAAGACGTTATAAAAATCATACAGGAGAAAACGAAATGAATGAAAAAGTGAAAGAGCAAATCCTGCAGGTGAGAGATACCGGCAGAACGAATATGTTTGATACAAATGCAGTGCAGCGCATTGCCTTCGAAATGAATCTATATGAGCTCGTGAACTATCTCGAGGATAGCCGTAAGGAATATGTGAACTTCATCATAACCGGAGAGGCAGACTGATATGGGAGATAGCATAAACCATCCTGACCATTACTGTGATGGCGGAATAGAGACAATCGATTTTATCGAAGCTAAAGGGCTCAGCTACTCACTTGGAAATGCCGTGAAATACATATCGCGTGCCGGCAAAAAGGATCCGGGGAAATACGTCGAGGACCTTGAAAAAGCACGCTGGTATATTGATAGAGAAATACATAAAAAGACTCTGAAATAGCTTGATATATGTACCTTTCAGAGCGTTAATGTACATACCAAAAGAGAACATTAACAAAGAGAAAGGACGGAACCAAAATGACAGAGAACATGAAAGAATACAGAGACGAACTCCAGAAGCAGCTTTACGAAGCAACAGCAAGATTCGAAGAAGCGAAGAAAGAAGCAGCCGAGAAAATCTTAAGCCTTACATGGAGCACTGCGGAGACCTGCGGAGCAGGATACGCAGCAAGCATAGAAAAGATCACAATTGAAGGCGCAAAGATGAGAGCCCTCGGGATTACCATTTCAGACTTCGACTACTTCGCAGCGCAGGAGGAGAAAGAAGAAGCTAACAAGGCATTCGGAATCACGGCAGAAACAGGACACTGCTACAAGGTCACAGTAAACTTTGGCGGAGAGTCGGTCGAGCCGGAATCGCTTCCGATGGCGGTTACAGAGGACTTCATGGTGATGACCTGCAGCGCAAGCCAGGCAAAGAAGCAGGTCGAAGATTACCTTAAGGCAGGCGGATTCGAAAACTACGAAATCAAGGACGCAGAGTTCATGACGACGGTGAAAAGATAAGGAGAAAGACATGCACAGCGAAGGAGCAATGAAAATCGGAAGCTGCATCATCCACTACTCGGTCAAATACTATGACGGGTCCAGCGTCTATGGGATAGATGAAGGCAGGATATCAAAGCTAACACTGAAACAAGGAAGTAAGTTCCTCGCAAATTACGATCGCGGTTGGGACATGAAGCCTGAGACATACGAAGCGAAAGCGGCGCTCGCGATACTTATGAAAGAATACAACTAAAGATTGCCAGAAGAGCTAAGATGCTCTTTTGGTCGTGCAGCAGCTGCGGCTGCTATTTTTATTGGGGTGAAATGATTGAGAAAGCTTAAGGAATATAGACCGACAAAGTTCATGGCAGAGAAATCTTCATATAACGAAGATGCTGCCGATTATGCTGTCGGTTTTATAGAATGCCTCTGTCACACCAAAGGAACCTGGGCCGGAAAGCCGTTTGAGCTTATCGACTGGCAGGAAAGAATCGTGCGAGATATCTTTGGAATCCTAAAGCCTAATGGATACAGGCAGTTCAACACTGCATATATTGAGATCAGTAAGAAAAATGGGAAGAGTGAGCTTGCTGCGGCGGTAGCGCTTCTCCTCTGCTGCGGGGATAATGAACAGCGCGCTGAAGTGTATGGATGCGCTGCAGACAGGCAGCAGGCTGCTATTGTATTTGATGTGGCAGCAGACATGGTAAAGATGTGTCCTGCGCTTGCAAAGAGGGTCAAGATACTGGCATCGCAGAAGCGGATAATTTACCAGCCGACGAACAGTTTCTATCAGGTATTATCGGCAGAAGCATATTCCAAGCACGGCTTCAATATTCACGGTGTTGTATTCGATGAACTTCACACGCAGCCGAACAGGAAACTGTTTGATGTAATGACAAAGGGCTCCGGAGATGCAAGGATGCAGCCTCTATACTTCCTCATAACTACAGCTGGAAGCGACACCAATTCTATATGTTATGAGACGCATCAGAAAGCAAAGGACATACTGGAAGGTAGAAAGGTAGATCCTACATTCTACCCTGTAATATATGGCGCTGATGTAAATGACGACTGGACTGATCCGGAAGTATGGAAGAAAGCCAATCCTTCTCTTGGCATTACAATTGGGATAGATAAAGTTGAAGCTGCATGTGAATCAGCAAAGCAGAACCCAGGAGAAGAGAATGCATTCAGGCAGCTAAGACTCGATCAGTGGGTAAAGCAGTCGGTCCGCTGGATGCCAATGGATAAATGGGATGCCTGCGAGTTTTCTGTTGATGAGAAGTCTCTTGAAGGCAGAATATGTTACGGAGGTCTCGACTTATCATCTACTACAGATATTACAGCATTTGTACTTGTTTTCCCTCCGGAAAACGACGAGGACAAATATATTGTGCTCCCGTATTTCTGGATACCCGAAGATAATGTGGATCTTAGGGTAATGCGTGACCATGTGCCATATGACACCTGGATAAAGAAAGGGTTTATGGAGACGACAGAAGGAAACGTAGTTCACTATGGTTACATTGAAAAATTCATAGAAAGCCTTGGCGAGCGGTTCAACATCCGCGAAATTGCATTTGACCGCTGGGGAGCGGTACAGATGGTACAGAATCTTGAGGGTATGGGGTTTGCGGTCGTACCGTTCGGTCAGGGCTTTGCTTCAATGTCTCCTCCGACAAAAGAACTGATGAAGCTGACACTTGAAAAGAGAATAGCGCACGGCGGGCATCCTGTTCTTCGATGGATGATGGATAACATCTTCATAAGGACGGATCCTGCCGGGAACATAAAAATGGATAAAGCAAAATCAACAGAAAAGATTGATGGTGCCGTTGCAACAGTCATGGCGCTTGACCGTGCTATAAGGTGCGGGAATGATACATCCGAATCTGTCTATGATGACAGAGGATTAGTTGTGATATAAATTATCTGCATATAAAATGCAAATATATATGCAGATAGAGTCGTATTTGATGCATATAATCTTGCTTTTCTGCATATAAAATGGTATAAATATATGCAGAAAGGATGCAGATTATGAAGAAATTCGATTATTCATTTTTGATAGATGGGAAGCTGCCGGCATCTCTTGTATCGATAACTGCAAGCATATATTCTCTTAGGACAATGTCCGATACCCGCGAGGACAGCTACAGTGAGATATTCACTGAACTTGAAAAAGTTGCGAAAGTACAGTCAGTAAAAAGTTCAAATGAAATAGAAGGCATTGTAACAAGTGACAGTAGGATTGCTGCTATTGTAAATGAAAGCAGCGCACCTCTAAGCCATGACGAGCAGGAGATAGCAGGATACAGAGATGCATTAAATGCTGTGCATCTTGGATATAATGATATGGATCTTAGTGAATCAACTATACTAAGGCTTCATGAAATCATGATGTCATATACATCATATGAGTTCGGTGGAAGATTCAAAACAGACGATAACGTCATACTTGAAATAGACAGCAGCGGAACGCGTTCGGTGCGCTTCAGGCCTGTACCAGCTTCTGAAACAGAAGCAGCAATGGAACAGTTCATATTAGCATATAAAGAAGCACGTGATGATGCAGGAGTAAATCAGTTACTCCTAATCCCATGCGTCATACTGGACTTTCTCTGCATACATCCGTTCAGAGACGGAAACGGAAGGATATCAAGACTCCTTTCACTCCTTCTTATGTATAAAAACGGGTACGATGTAGGCAAATATATATCATTCGAAGAGCAGATAAATAAATTCAAGCCGCAGTACTATGAAGCGTTGAAGCAGTCATCAGGAGGATGGTATGAGAACCAAAACGACTACGGACCGTTCATGGTAAATTACCTGCAGACGCTATACATGTGCTATAAGGAACTGGATAAGAGATTCGCCATTGTAAATGGAAAGAAGATCACAAAAAATGCCAGAATAGAGGCTACGGTCCTTGGAAGTATTGCGCCTATATCGAAAAATGAAATATGCAAAATCCTACCTGATGTAAGTCCTACGACAGTCGAAGCTGTTCTAGGGCGCATGATAAAAGAAGGACATATAAAAAAGATCGGGGCAGGACGTGCAACCAGATATATAAAGAATAATTAATATAGGAACAAAAGGACGGATCCTGTAGGGAACATCAAAATGGATAAGGCAAAATCAACTGAAAAAATCGATGGCGCTGTTGCAACAGTCATGGCACTCGACCGTGCCATAAGGTGCGGGAATGAAACTTCGGAATCTGTCTACGATGGAAGAGGTCTAGTTGTGATATAATAAGCATCTAGTATATTATTACACGAGAGGAATAATTATATGTGTTCGCAGTTTAGTGTTGATATTACGGTACTAAGAAATGGACTTAAAGAAGAAAATGCAATTAGGCTAGATATTAATGCAAATGAAGAATGTCAATTGCAATTAAAATATGTACTATTTGAACGTAACAATTCATTTAAGCTTGCACGGCCGATGTACAAAGAATGCAAAATTAGGCGTGATCATCCAGCGAACATGATAGTATCAATTGATTCAAATATTAAATTTTACAAGGACGATAAACTATACGTTTGCATTTACGATATCACAAACAATTCAATCCTAAAGGTTAATTATGTATTTGAAGATGAGTTTACTTTATATCGAGAACGTTACAGCAGAAGAAGTAATCACTTTATTACAGCACATGATATTGTAGTGAAAGGCAGAAGTAAATGTTCTAGTGGTGATCATGATACTGAGGATATAAGAATCATTGTTCCAATATTAGATTCCAACCGACAAATGAGATATGAAAAGGCAGTTGCGCATTATTGTCGAAAATGCGAAACATATTTTATGACAACAGATGTTTTTAATAGATTGAATAATAGTGGCTTTATTGACTGCCCGATTATTGACAATTCAACTTATCACAAAGGTGAAGAATACTATGATAGTGATTTCAATTCGTTAAACCCGGAATCAATAGTACATAGATATGGTTATACAGTTGAAGCGAAAAATGGGTTGTCTAAAAATGAACGCCAATTTAAGCTTGAAGTTTTAATTGAACGAGGACTTGTTACTACCAATCAAGTAATTGAATTATTATCAATGCTTTGTATGCTAAACAAAAAGAGAAAATCGGCTGACATGTCCAGTGCAATATGCGCATGGGAAACTGATCTGAAATATATTGAAGACCATATGGCAAACAACTATGACTTGAGGCAAGTCGGTGTTAGTAAAATAATACGTTAAATGCATATATATTCAGGTCTAAGAAATGAGTATAGAAAGACTGGAGAGACATCTGTAAAGCCTGCAAAAATCATAAAAAATAATTAATATTAGAACAATTCGTGTAAAATAAGCATCTTTTCGGAGATGCTTTTTTCGTGGAATGAAAGGAGCGCGATCACATGAATCCATTTAAGGGGCTGTTTAAATCGAGAGACGAGCCCAAGAATTTCTATACGGGTTCAGACAGAACATATCTGTTCGGACCTACTACAAGCGGAAAGCAGGTAACGGAATACAGCGCCATGCAGACTACGGCAGTGTATTCATGCGTAAGGATCCTGTCGGAGGCGATAGCATCGCTTCCGCTTTACATATATAGATATAACGGTACCGCAAAGGAGCGGGTTTACGATCATCCTTTGTACCACATACTGCATGACGAACCTAATCCCGAGATGACCTCATTCGTATTCAGAGAAACTCTAATGAGCCATCTCCTTATTTGGGGCAACGCCTATGCGCAGATCATACGTGACGGTGCAGGAAGAGTTACATCGCTCTATCCGCTGCTTCCCGACAAAATGGAAGTCGACCGTGATGAAAACGGCGAGATCTTCTATATCTATACAAGGACCACTGATGAGAACCCAAACTTTAAGAGGCATGGAAATGTAATCCTAAGAAGAGAAGATGTACTTCACATCCCGGGGCTGGGGTTTGATGGGCTTGTTGGATATTCGCCTATAGCAATGGCTAAGAATGCTGTCGGAATGACGATAGCCTGCGAGGAATATGGGGCCAGTTTCTTTGCAAATGGGGCGAACCCCGGCGGCGTGCTTGAGCACCCAGGCATTCTAAAGGACCCTGCAAAAGTCCGGGAGTCATGGAACGAAGTATATAAAGGGTCTGGTAATGCACATAAGGTCGCTGTCTTAGAAGAAGGAATGAAATATCAGCAGATAGGGATCGCGCCGGAAGACGCGCAGTTCCTTGAAACGAGAAAGTTCCAGATCGATGAGATAGCGAGGCTTTACAGGATCCCGCCTCACATGATAGGAGATCTCGAGAAGTCGTCGTTCTCAAATATAGAGCAGCAGTCACTTGAGTTCGTAAAGTACACGCTTGACCCCTGGGTCATAAGATGGGAGCAGAGCCTGATGAGGGCGCTTTTTTCTAAGGGCGAAAAGCAGCAGTATTTCATAAAGCTTAATGTTGACGGACTAATGAGAGGCGACTACCAGAGCAGGATGAGCGGGTATGCCACAGCCAGGCAGAATGGCTGGATGTCAGCAAACGATATAAGGGAGCTTGAAGACATGAATCCTATTCCGACTGAAGAAGGCGGAGACCTAGTATTAGTTAATGGCAATATGACCAAATTAAAAGACGCCGGTATATTTGCGGCGGGAGGAGATAAAGAATGAAGAATAAATTCTGGAATTGGATCAGGAACGAAGACGGTGATGCTTTCGGATCTGACAGGACGCTTTACCTTGACGGTCAGATATCTGATGAGACATGGTACGGCGATGAAGTAACGCCGAAAACGTTCCGGGACGAACTTGAAAGCGGGGATGGCAATATCACTGTCTGGATCAACAGCCCCGGAGGCGATGTGTTTGCGGCAGCACAGATATATAACATGCTGATGGACTATCCGCATGACGTAACTGTCAAGATAGATAGCCTGGCAGCGTCGGCAGCATCAGTCATCGCAATGGCAGGTACAGATGTATATATGAGCCCAGTCGCTATGATGATGATCCATAACCCGGCAACAATAGCAATTGGTGATTCAGCGGAAATGCAGAAAGCAATAGCCATGCTTGATGAAGTAAAAGAATCCATCATGAATGCATATGAGATAAAGACCGGCATGAGCAGAGCAAAGATATCGCATCTCATGGACGCAGAGACCTGGCTCAACGCATCAAAGGCAAAGGAGATGGGTTTCGCTGACGACATTCTGTTTGATGCGGGTCAGAGCATGGAGCCGCCGGAAGCAATGATGTTTTCGAGAGCAGCTGTAACAAACTCCATGCTGTCAAAGTTAATACCAAAGAAAGAAGAGCCTGAAGGTGCTGCAGAAGACGCGGTGCCTTTTGAAATGCTTGAAAAAAGGCTGAATATAATCAGCCATTAAGGAGGAACAAATGAACCAGATATTAGAACTTAGAGAAAAGAGAGCCAAGGACTGGGAGGCTGCTAAGGCTTTCCTTGAAACAAAAAGGTCTCCTGAAGGAACCGTATCAGCAGAAGATGCTGAAACTTACGACAAGATGGAGGCCGACGTTGTAGCTCTCGGGAAAGAAATTGACAGACTGGAAAAGCAGGCTGCAATCGATGAAGAGATGGCAAAGCCTACTTCAAAGCCTATAACCAACATCCCAGGAGGCACAGCACCAAAGGAAGAAAAGAAGGGGACGGCATCAGCAGAATACAAGAAAGTGTTCTGGGACAGCCTGAGAAAGAAAGGCTTCTATGATGTGAACGATGTGCTGACCATTGGCACAGACGCAGACGGAGGGTACCTTGTGCCGGATGAGTTCGAAAGAAAGCTCATCGACGCGCTGCAGGATGCAAACTTCTTCAGAAGCATCGCGACGGTCATTACTACTCAGAGCGGCGATAGAAAGATTCCTGTAGTTGCCAGTCACGGAGAAGCTGCATGGATGGACGAGAACGGCCTTTATCCTGAAAGCGATGACAAGTTCAATCAGGTAACGCTCAGTGCATATAAACTGGGAACCGCTATCAAGGTTTCAGAAGAACTTTTAAACGATAATGCATTCGACCTTGAATCATATATCGCTAACGAGTTCGGAAGAAGGATAGGCACAAAGGAAGAGGAAGGCTTTATTTCTGGAGACGGAAAGAGCAAACCTACCGGCCTTATAACATCGGCTGAAGTAGGGATCACAACTTCCGGAGCTTCCATTACTTTCGATAATGTAATGGATCTCTACTATTCACTTCGTGCGCCATACAGGGCGAATGCATCCTGGATACTTAACGATACTACGGTAAGTGCTCTCAGGAAGCTTAAGGATAACAACGGCTCGTACATATGGCAGCCGTCTGTACAGATGGGAGAGCCTGATACGATACTTAACTGTGCTTACAGGACATCAACATTCATGCCTGAAGTCGCTGCCGGTAATAAAGTAATGACGTTTGGTGATTACTCATACTACTGGATCGCGGACAGGCAGGGAAGATCATTTAAGAGACTGAATGAGCTTTACGCTGCAAACGGTCAGATCGGATTCCTTGCATCAGAACGTACCGACGGAAAGCTTATCCTTCCGGAAGCTGTTAAGACAATGCAGATGAAGTCTGCTTAAGTCCTGACATATATATAAGTTAGTCTGAGGGGCCGCAGCCTAATATGCGGCCCTGAGGTCACTAAAAGGAGGCACTAATGCTGATCACACTTGAAGAAGCAAAGCAGTATCTTCACGTCGACTATACGGATGACGATGAACTTATAGGGCATCTTCTGGAATCTGCTGAACGAATATGCATGGATATCATCAGGACTGACGACAGCGCGAAGTTAGCGGAAACAGCGAATGCCAGGACAGCCGTAATGTATACTGCGGCGTACTGCTATGAACACAGGGAAGAAGCTGACTTCCATGAACTTATGCTGACTCTCAGGAGCCTTCTTGCAGGAAGCAGAGAGGCGGGGTTCTAATGGATATAGCACTGCTGAACACGAAAGTAATGTTCCAGAAACAGACTGTCGATGCCGATGAATACGGAAATCATGTAAATACCTGGACAGATTATTACAAATGTAATGCGACTATTTCGGGAGAAGGCGGCAGCGAGACGGAGGCAGCAGGGGAGACCGTTGATAACAGCGAGATGGCGGTAACGGTAAGATACTGCAGGAAAGCCGCGTCAGTGAATGTAACAGGATACCGCATAGTGCTTAACGATGAGCTGTATGACATCCTCGCGGTCGATCATCTCAGCAATAAGAAGAAAGCGCTCAAGTTCAGGTGCAGGAAGGTGAGAAGATGAAAGCGGAGAAACTGGCGGATGCGATCATGGATGAGCTTACTGAGTATACGGAAGAAACTACCGAGATCGTTAAGGAAGCTGTAAAAGAGACAGCGGATGAAGTAAAGAATGATATAAGGAGTAATGCGCCGGTAGGCGCTACCGGTAAATACAAAAAAAGCTGGAGAAGCAAGAAGAAATCTGAGGATGGCAGCATGGTTACATACACTGTCTATGCAGACAAAAACGGATACCGCCTTGCTCATCTTCTTGAATATGGTCATGCGATGCGTAATGGCGGCAGGACCAAAGCGCAGCCTCATATAAAGCCGGCCGAGGAGAAGGGCCTTGAAAGCCTCGAACAGAAACTTGAAAGGAAGATATGATGGAACACAGCGAGATAATACTGATGATAAAGAAGATGGGGCTCCCGCTCGCGTATGATCATTTTGCCGAAGGGGAGTCACCTGACCCTCCGTTCCTTCTGATGCTGCTTCCAAGTTCGGACAATGTATCTGCGGATGGCGGGGTGTATTGTAAAAACAAGGTGCTTCATATCGAACTTTATACAGATAAGAAGCTGCCGGATAGAGAAGATGAAGTTGAAGCCGTGCTTGACAGCTACGGCATTTTTTATGATAAAAGCGAAACGTGGATAGAATCGGAATCTCTCTACGAAGTTCTATATGAAATGGAAGTATAGATAATAGCGAGGGCAGTGATATAATATGGATGTAATATCGACATTCCGGAGAGGAGCAATATATGTGTGCATATAGAAATACCAAAGCATCTAAAATCATTGCATTACTCACAGCGTTTACAGTACTGATTTGTTTGTCTTTATATATGCCTGTGGCAGTGTATGCAGCAGAATATACAACTCAAAAATGCAGTGTGGTAAGAGTAGTTGACGGCGATACTATAATAGTTAAGTATAACGGGGAAAATACCAGAACAAGACTGATCGGAGTGGACACCCCGGAAAGCGTAAATCCTGATGCAAGCAGAAACTGCAAAGAGGGGAAAATTGCCAGTAAATACACAAAGAAGAGACTTACAGGTAAAACCGTAAAGATAGTACCGGGAAAAGACCCGACAGATAAGTATGGAAGAATGCTCGCGTATGTATACATCGGGAAAGAATTCTATAATTATAAACTTCTTAAAATAGGATACGCCAGAATGATGACAATAGCTCCAAATACTCAATACGTTTCAATGTTCAAGAAAGCGCAGTCATATGCTAAAAAACATAATAGAGGGTTTTGGAAAACAGGATATTACAAATAACTTGAGTGATATCAGTACGTGTATAGAAACAGAGCCTCTATACGCGATTTCTGTATGAGCAAATTTCGGGACTTATATCAATAGGAATCATGCTATCATTATCTTTAGAATAGAGGTGATAGTAATGAAATTTGATGAGAAAAAATTCAATGAAGCTTATAACCACATGAACATCATAAGCAGACAAAAGATCTCACAGGCAGTATGTTATGGCGATGAACTCATGCTCGAGGATGAGTATGAAAAAGTTTTCTACGAAGAACTTAAGAAACTTGATGGTGCGGATCAGCACGGCATGATGATCAGAATGCAGGAAGAGTTTAATGACGAAATCTTAGCATCGATGCCGGATATGATGGCAGCTGATGAAGAAGATCCAGCATATGATTCGAGCGTTCCAATCGTTACATATACAAAGCCGACCAAAAACATCGATGATTATGAACAATTTGAATGCGATGATTCTCCGACTGGATATGAATGGATACATCGGAGCAGGTATATAAGTTCAACAGAAATCAGTGACAACGGAGATAACATGGAACTGCCTGCGGAGCTAAAACAATTTGTTGAAAAATGGAGAGCTAAGGCCCTTTCAATTGATTTTACAAGAGAATGGTTCGTAAAGAACGCATCGATAAGCTTCGTATATAACAATACCAGTTATTCATTGGTTCCGGAAAGCTTGGGCGATATCGATCAGCAGTTGTTTGAACAGCTTGAAACGGAAATGGTTAAAGAATTGAAAAACATGGGAGCATTAGACGTGGAATACTCTTCTGACCTTGACTGATGCTTTTAACGTATAGTACGTAAATTATAATCGGCGTCCTGTAAAAAGGATGCTTTTTTAGTGCAACAAAAGGAGGAAACAATATGGCAACAGCAAATAACAAGAAGCACTTTGATGTGCTAAATTTCTACTATGCCGTCGGGACAAAAGATCCCGCAACCGGCATGGTGACTTACGGAGTTCCTGTAAAGGAGCCCGGCATCGAATCGATAGCCGCAAAGGCTCAGGGCAGCCAGAGCATAACGAGAGCCGACGGGATAAACTATCTCGTCAATACGTCTAATACAGGATACGAGATTACGGCGAAGGAAGTAATGCTGTCTGATGCTATGAGGCAGGCAGTACTCGCGGAGGTAAAAGACAGTACCAAGGGCCTTCAGTACGAAGATGCGGATGCGGACATGCCTGTGTTCGCGTGTCTTTTCGAGTTCAAAGGCGACAAGTATCACACAAGACACGTGATGTATAACTGCACGGCATCGAGGCCTGACCTTTCAGGTGAGAACAAGGACAACCAGCAGGAGCCGGACGATGACGAGATCACGATCACGGCAAGTCCTCAGCCGATGACTGTCGATGCTGCCGGAACGGTGAAGAACATCGTGAAGGCATTCGCAAATGAAGCCGACTCTGCATATACAGGCTGGTTCTCGGCAGTGCCAACTCCTGAGTACACGAAAACAACTACAAGCTCAACGTCCGGAAGCTGATGGAGGTAACACATGAAGAAGACGATCGATATAGACGGAAAAGAAGTGCTGTTCGAAGCGACAGCGATAACACCGATAATCTATCATAACGTGAGCGGGGGAGACCTCGTAAAAGATATGGAGGAAATGGACGACGGAACAGGAGATGCGTTCATGACAGTCTCGATGCTTGCTGGCGTCATGGCTCTTCAGCCCGGGAAGACGCTTACGGAGCTTATGAATGTAAGCAGGACCGAAGTATATGAATGGCTGATGACGATAGAGTCTCCTCTGGCTCTGGTAGAACAGGCAAAAGACATCATGGACCTCTGGGCAAAGTCCAGCAAGACATCCGTTCAGTCAAAAAAAAAGGAGAAATAGACCGCCCCGTTACTACAGCGCTTTACATATTAAGGCTGCGGCAGACGGGGCTTTCGCTTGCCGAAATACGGCTGCTAGATACAGGGCTCGCGTTAGACATGATCACAGAGCAGATGAACGATCAGTATGACTGGCCGGAAAAAGCAAAGCAGGAAGACTTCGATAATTTCAGGGATATGTAAAGGAGTGAGAAGACTTGGCAAACAACATAAAAGGGATCACTGTTGATATCGGCGGGAATACTGGTCCTCTTAAAAACGCCCTTAAGGACGTGGATAAGCAGGCGAGGAATACTCAGTCCGAACTCACAAAAGTCGGAAGGCTCCTGAAATTCAATCCTGGGAACGTAGAACTTCTTAAGCAGAAACAGGATGCCCTTACAAGCTCTGTTAAGAATACATCCGAAAGGCTCAAGACTCTAAGGGCGGCCCAGGAGCAGTACGTGTCATCGGGAAAAGACTTAGGCGCCGATTCATACAAGGCTCTTCAGCGTGAGATCATCGAAAGCGAATCGAAACTGAAGCACTTCGAAAATGAACTGAAGAAGTTCGGAAGCGTCGGCGCCCAGAGAGTGGCGGCAGTAGGAGCAAAGTTCAAGTCCGCTGGATCAAAGATAACGAACGCCGGTATGGCGGTCAGCAGATCTCTCGGGGTCATGTCTGCCGCAGCGGTTTACGCAGGTAAGCAGGCGATAGATGCCGCAACCACGCAGCAGAACGCGGAAAACAAACTGACAGAGATCTACAGGTCCAGGATGGGAGCTACGAGAGCGGCTGCAAAGGCAACTGAAGAATACGCATCGAAGCTCCAGAGAGAAGGAGTCGTAGGAGATGAAGTAACTCTTTCCGGAGCGCAGCAGCTCGCTACTTTTGCGAAGATGCCGGAGACAGTGAACAAACTGCTTCCTGCTATGGATAATCTGCTTGTGCAGCAGAAAGGATATAACGGGACCGCTCAGGATGCAACCCAGATAGCGAACCTCATGGGTAAAGCCATGAACGGGAACGTGGGAGCGCTTAAAAGAGTCGGCATATCATTTTCAGACGCGCAGGCAGATGTCATAAAGTACGGCACGGAATCAGAAAAGGCCGCGATGCTGTCGCAGGTCATAACCGATAACGTGGGAGAGATGAACAGCAAGTTCGCAGGTACGGATCTCGGAAAGATACAGCAGGCGAAGAACGTCCTCGGAGATACCGCAGAAGAGCTCGGTGCGGTTCTTCTTCCGGCAGTAGCTGAAGTGGCAAAATGGATATCTTCGAACCTCGTGCCGAAGCTTCGTGAGTTTATCGATATCTGTAAGCAGCACCCTGTGATCGCAAAGGTCGCGCTCGCAATAACCGGCATCGGCCTTGTAATAGGTCCTGCCATAGTTTCCATAGGCTCGTTCGTAAGCGCCCTTGGGAGCATAATGCAGCTTGCGCCAAATCTTGTGCGGCTGGGACCTCTTTTCGGCGGTATAGGAAAAGTCATCGCGGGAGCGTTCACTGCAATCCCCGGCATCATAGCAGCAGCCGGTGCAGGAATAAGAGCATTCGGCGTTTCGATCGCGGCGGCGCTTGGCCCGGTCGGACTTATCATCGCGGGGATAGCTGCGGCAGTCGCGGTATTTGTACTTCTCTGGCATAAGTCTGAGGGGTTTCGGAATTTCTGGAAAGGGTTATGGAAAGGCATCAAAAGTACTTTGTCATCCGCCGTTACCGCGATAAAGCACCTCATGAAGGGATTGGCTTCGTTTTTCGGCAACGTATGGAAAGGCATAAAGTCGGCAGTGGTTACGATCGTTAAAGGATTCGTTAACGCTATAGTTACTGTGATCAAGGTAAAGTTCGCGGTGATAAAGGCAGCACTGACACTCCTTAAGCACGCCTTTAGCCTGGCCTTTAAGGGGATAAGGACGTTAGCGGGCATCCTCCTTAATGCGTTAAGGGCGGTATTCAGTAAGATCAAGGGCGTGTTCTCCAAAGTTAAGTCCTTCCTATCCTGGTTCGGAGGGCTAGGTAAAAAAGCATATAACTGGGGCAAGGACCTGGTCGGCGGCTTTATAAAGGGGCTCGCGAGTCATGTGAAGAGCCTTTACGGTAAGGTGAAGGGAATAGCGAGCTTCATAGCAAAACATCTACACTTCTCTGTTCCGGAAGAAGGACCTCTTAAGGACTTCGATAAGTCGGGCGCAGACATGGTGGATCTGTTCACGAGCGGCATAAGCAGCAGGTTAGGCGCGCTAAAGTCATCGGTAAGCAGCATGGCAGGTACGTTAGCAGGTGCAAGCCCTGGTTACGGGACAGTTAGCCTTGATACGTCGGGATTAACCGATGCGGTAAGGGCCGGAATGGCAGTTAGCGGCGCTAACCTGTCACAGCCTGTATACTGCACGGTCAAGATAGGAGAAACTACGCTCGAATCGCAGGTAGTTAATGCAGTAAGAAAAGTAAGCAGAAGATCGGGAGGTTATTAAAATGCTAAAGGGTTATCTTTACTTATCGGACGATAACAGTACGTGGGAGAGGCTCCCGGACCCGGAATCATACAGCGTTAAGCCGGAGAAAGTGGAAGACATACTTACAGCGGAATCAGGAAGGACGATAAAGGTGGTGCGTGACTCAAGGAAAGTAACCGTGTCATGCACCTTCTGCTTAACGGACGCATGGCTGAATAGGCTCGCAGCATGGAACGACAAGACTTCGTTTTACCTTAAGTACTACGACGACCTGTCTAAGTCTGACTGCGTGATCGAATGCTACGCGGACGGGTGGAATCCGGAGCTTATCCGGGAATCCGTTAACCACGAAGATATAAAGGGAGCATGGAACTGCCCTCTTAACTTTCAGGAACTATAGGAGGGGCAAATGTACGGCGTAACAGAAAATTATCTTAAGGCGATGAACGCGGCAGTGCATCAGTGGTATGTTACGGGAGCAGTGACTCTAAAGGACGGCACGGTCATCGATCTTACGGAAGACGACATCCTCCAGGGAAGCCTCCTTATCCAGAACCAGTGCGCGGGAGATGGCAGCATCGATATCGGCCAGGTATATATGGGCGAGATGGATATGACGGTGATCCGTCAGGATATAAAAAAGTCGGAGTGGCTCGGCGCGGTAATAAAGCTAATGTTCCACAGGCGTGAGTTCGACGGCGATTTCGCGGAGATATCGCCTGATATCACAGCCGCTGACAGTTATGGAACTATCCATGCATCGCATGAAAAGGAAGGATATGAAGCGTGGCGCGCATTCGAAAGCAGCGGAAGTACATACTGGGACGCGGGAGCAGAAAGCGCAACTCTTGAATGGAACTTTCCCTGTCTTACGAGGATAAGGCACATCTCTCTTAACAATCTTCCGGGTACTTACTACCAGGGCCTAGAAGCTTCGGATGGTGGGACGCTTGCAGATTCTGACGGAAACATGCTTATGGCAGTAAGGACATCCGGTTTCGATGTGTCGAAGACCGTAAGCGTGTACACCGACTCAGTCAAAACAAAGCTGATCGGTACCGCGGATTTCAGAGATTCAGGATACAGCTTCGTGGGTTTCACCCCGGAAGGCGGTTATATTGACACCTATGCTCTTTACTTCGAATTCCCGGATTCATACGGTGACGATGTCGGGCTCAGCGGCTGCGATGTTTATCAGGAAGCATGGAACGATAACTTCTGGGCCGACATCCCCATAGGGACATGGAACGTGGACAATGCCGAAAGTTCGGAAGGCGGAGTTGCTCTCACCTGTTACGACAATATGCTGGCGTTCGAAGAAGAATACGATGAAGATGTAAAAAGCATCACGGCATTCCTTGATTCAAGTCCGTACACGTTCCTTAAGAATATGATCGGCTACGTATCGTCTGAGAGCGGTATAACGACCCGCTTTTACAATTCCTCATCTGCTACAGCAGCGCTCATAAACGGAAGCAGCAGCATATTATTCAAGACAGTTTCTGATACAAAAGACTGGAAGACGTGGCGTGACGTTCTGTCGTCAGCCGCGGCTGCTCTCGGAGGATTCGCTGCAGCAAACAGGTACGGCAGGATAGAGATCAGAAATTACAGGGACGATCCGGTAGATGCAATAACAGCGGACACGTTCCTGCATGAAGGAAGCACGTTCTCCGACAGCGAAAAAGACGTAAGAAGAGTGAACGCTGCTTTAGATGACAGCACCAGACTCAAGGTAAAGAACAGCAACTGGGGGACCGGAATAAAATCATACACGCTCGATCTCGGGACGAATCCGTTCATAGCAGTAAAGAGCAAGGAAGATGCGACGGTGATCGTGACCAACATATCAAATGGCCTTCAGCCTGTTAAGTTCAGCGCGTTCTCCATAGAAAGAGCGGCTGATCCCGTTTACGACCTGGGAGACAGAGTCAGCATATCAGGCGGCGGAGCAAAAGATACGTTCAGTTATCATATCACGAAGTTCAGCTTCGACAGCCACAAGTATCACATGGAAGGAGTGACTCCCATAAAGCTCGGGTCGTCATCATCCGGTGGTACATCTTCATCGAAGAGCTCCGGGTCTTACCTGAAGACTAACGGCTCCAATATGTCTAAAGCATTCACTGCAAGTCCTGCATCGTTCAGGGTAGGCGGAAATATCTGCTTCCCGAATGTCTACGACAGGACAATAGACACCGATCCCTAACATGGCAATAAACAGCAACGGATATATTTACAGATCGGCAGCTGATGCTAATCTCCATATAAACTACAGCGGGTATCTTTCGCGGGGAGTCCCCAATATGTACATCGATTCAGCCGGCTCTTTATACAGGTGCGGAAAGCCGAACTACACATGGCTTATGGGAAGCGGCATGAAGGGCTACAACTGGGACTGCTGCGTATATGCAGAAAATAAGTTCGTTGCCGTAGGGTCGGTCCCGATAGAAGGAACAGAAACATACAAAGTAGCTCGCGCCGAATCAAAGTACGGATATGAATGGGAAGTAACGGAGATAGGCACTTATAACGCACCTCCTATAAAAATGGAGTATGACGGGAGAGGCAACTTCGTTATCGTGTTCTGCAGAAGGATCCTCTATGAAACGTTTCAGCCTTACGGCGGCATGAGCTATATCTATCATTCCGATGACGAATGCAGGACCCTTAAACAGAGGGTAGCTTCTGACGGAAGGATAACAAGCGCAGCATACGGGTCCGGCAAGTTCATGGCAATAGGATACACCTGGACATTCGGAGACGTCGCGGGCATATTTAACAGAGAGAATAATCCGAGGACAGGCCTCATACTTATGGAATCGTCCGACGGGATTTCATGGCAAGATGTTTCAGCTGTGGGAATCGACACAAAATACTTAAATGACTCAGGCGCTGTGCATTATGAAAAAATCGATACTGCTGCAGATAGCATCCTGGACTTTGAAACAGGCTCTCCTTATCAGCTCATCGAATATCATTTCGGATATTTTTTTGCGGTCTCAGGCATGCACGTTTCAAATCCGTATCCCGATGCTCCGGACTTCGCTCATATGTGGAGATACTTTGGTCAGGGAAAGATCGCCTGGTCGGAGGACGGCCGGACATGGACGCAGACGCAGACGGCAGACGGCATCATAAAAAATAACCCGCTGAGGATCAAAAGCTTCCACAGGAGCATATATGGAAAAGATCCGACAAAATATGCTGAAATAGGCGGAGTAAAACTGGACCTCGTATATATCGAATTCTCAGCGCCTCAAAGAGATTATTTCCCCGCGTATAACCCGAACGAGGCATGGCAGCTTCAGGAAACTGAAAGAGACGAGAATACCATGTGCGTGGGACTTGGGGCAGGCAGCACCCTTGATAATAAATATTATGAGGACGGTGAGTATCCCTATCTTAAAGTAAATTCCCGTTATCCGAAAAGACTGGATAAGCAGGATGAATACGACGAAACCGATCAGGCATCGGACGGATGGGCATACTCTCTGCGGCATCAGCACCTTGCACGCAGCAGCTCAGTGGATGGACAGGGAACCACCGAACGTCCATGGGACTGGTCCTTTGGGCAGAACATCTTCACTCCGCAGAATATCGATAAATCGCAGCTGTGCTGCTGCGTATGCGGAGGACCGCACATAATAGTGGCTCTCGGAAATCAGTACAGGACAGACGGGAACTGTTCATATTTCCAGACGATATTGGACGAA
>Ga0268263_1000456_pt1 | contig 66827 bp, 48 predicted proteins | sample Biomet5_FD_190358 | JGI IMG/M metagenome (GOLD analysis project Ga0268263, IMG submission 190358) | Microbial communities from bioreactor (seeded with sewage sludge) at LBNL, California, USA - Biofuel metagenome 5 (SPAdes) (version 4) | ecosystem: Engineered > Bioreactor > Anaerobic >... | reverse complement strand
TAATCTCTTTGAGACATGGTCTTCGCTCCTGCAAGTGATGGTATGTGGTAACTCCATTTTACTCGCAGCCGCCGACCTTGTCTCCTTCTCTTTTCCTCCCCTTACCCCTACGAATAGTATAGAGCCGGATTTCCGTTTATCATAATATCAGTGGGAGAGTCCCTGGAATTTCCAGCGGCTCCCACGCAAAGGGAACCGCCACAAACGCTGCGGGCGGGGGTTACGAATGAATCAGGCGCGCGCGAACGCTGAGAAAAGAACCGGGCGGCACGAACTGCGGATGCGCCGTCTATCGCTTATGATGCCCGCGGTGTTCATCATCCTCTTTTTGGGTGCGGTCTATCTGCACTTCGCCTATCAGCGCTACCAGGGGTACGCCCGGGACGAGGCGGTAAACCTGGCGGAGTCGGCGGAGATGCTTCTGGATCAGGAGATCAAGGGCCAGCTCTGGCAGAATCCCGTCAGCACCACCTCACCGGGTTATCTATCTTTCAAGCGCACGCTGATGCTGTTCCGGGCGAAGAACAGCCAGATTCGCTTTGCCTATCTGCTCTACAAGCAAGACGGGAAATACTACTTCTTCGCGGATTCCGAGCCGGAGAATTCCCCGGATTTTTCGCCGTACGGCGGAGAATATACCGATACCTTGGACGGCGTCCGGCGGACGTTTGAAACCGGGCTGGCCACCGTGAGCGGCGCTGAGGCCGACCGCTGGGGCACCTGGGTGACCGCGCTGGCGCCGGTGAAGAATGCGGGCGGCCGGATGCTGGCGGCGTTTGGCATCGACTACCCCGCGGACGCCTGGCGGGCGTCGATCTTCCGCCGGATGACGCCGGAGGTCGTCATCGTGTGCTGCGTGGCGCTGCTGTTGATCGCGCTGCACTGGGTGGCGATGGAGCGGTTCCGGCTTTCCTCACTGAGCGAGCGCCTCGCCGACGACGAGGAGCTGTTCCGCACGGTGGTGGATCAGGCGCCCGTCGGCATCGTGATCAGCGCGCCGGGAAAGCTGACGTTTTCCGACTCGCTGGACGAGGACAGCGTCAACCGGATGTTCCTCAAGATCATGGGCTGCTCCAGGGAGCAGCTTAAGGGCGTGAGCTGGCACAGCATCACCCACCCAGAGGACCGCGAGGCCACGATGGAAAACCACCGGCGGCTGAACGGCGGCGAGATTGACGGCTTCACGATGGAAAAGCGCTACCTCCGGCCCGACGGTTCCCAGGTGTGGGCCAACACCAAGGTGGTGAAGGTGAACCCCGGCGCGGGGGGGCAGTATTCTCTGGCGCTGATCGAGGACATCACCGCCCGCAGGCTGGCCGAGAGCGCGCAGCGGGAGAGCGAGCGCTCCAAGTCGGTGCTGTTGTCCCACCTGCCCGGCTTGGCGTACCACTGCCGCCCCGACCGGGAGTGGACGATGGAATTCGTGTCCGAGGGCTGCCGGGCGCTGACCGGCTACGATTCGGACAGCCTGATCGGCAACCGCGAGATCAGCTACAGGGACCTGATCGCCCCCGAGTACCGGGAACTGCTCTGGAACGAGTGGCAGCGCGTGCTGGCCGCGCGGGCCAACTTCCGCTACGAATACGAGATCATCACCCGGTCGGGCGAGCGCAAGTGGGTGCTGGAATTGGGCCAGGGCATCTATGACGAGGGTCAGGTGGCGGCGCTGGAGGGCATCGTCATCGACATCGCCAGCGAGAAGGACAACGAGGTGCGGCTTTTGTACATCCTGGATCACGACCAGATGACCGGCCTCAATAACCGGCGCTACTACGAGCGCGTCAGCGAACTCTACGACGGCCAGGATTCGCTGCCGCTGTCGGTGGCCGTGTGCGATATCGACGGCCTCCGCCTGATCAACGACCTGTTCGGCCTGCAGGAGGGCGACCGGCTGATCGTCGAGACCGCGAACCTGCTGATGCGCTGCGCCCGGGACGGCGACGTGCTGTTTCGCACCGGCGGCGACGAGTTCACGATGCTCATGCCCCGGACCGATAGCGCCGAGGCCGATCAGATGAACCGCCGCATCAAAGAGGCGGTCGCCGAATTCAACGCGCGCAATACTTCCGGCTACGACCTGAGCCTTTCGGTGGGCTGCGGCACCCGGACGAGCCTTTCCACCAGTCTGCGGCACACGGGCAAGTCCGCCCAGGAGAACATGAACTACCACAAGCTGCTGGAGAGCCGCAGCCCCCACAGCTCGGCGCTCTCGTCGGTGATGGCCACGATGCTGGCCCGGAGCCGGGAGACCGAGGCCCACGGCGAGCGGCTGGCCAGCCTCGCGAAGGCGATGGGCGAAAGGATGGGCCTCGAACAGAAGGCGATGGACGAACTGGCGGTGTATGCGCTGCTCCACGACATCGGCAAGGTGGGCATCGACGATTCCATCCTGAACAAGCCCGGAAGGCTCGACGACGAAGAGTGGGAACAGATGAAAAAGCACAGCGAGATCGGCTACCGCATCGCCGCTTCCGCCGCGGAGCTGGCCCACGTGGCCGACTACATCCTGTCCCACCACGAGCGCTGGGACGGCATGGGCTACCCCCGGGGCCTCGTGGGAGAGCAGATTCCGCTGCTCTCCAGGCTGCTCGCGATCGTGGACGCCTACGACGCCATGACCGAGGACAGGGTCTACCGGCGCGCGATGACCAATGAACAGGCGCTTTGCGAAATCGAGCGCGGCGCGGGCAGCCAGTTTGACCCGCGGCTGGCCGATCTGTTCATCCAGGTGGTCCGCGGCGGCAAAACGGCCTGATCCCGCCCAAAGCCATCCATCGACGGTCTGATTCCTCGCATTCCCGTTGGCCCCTCCGGCGGCCCGCGGCCGCCTGACACTTTCGACCCGATGCCCCGAAGGGGAGGCGGATCGAGTGGCATCAAATACGGAGAATACCGGCCGTCCGGGTCGCTTTTCCCGGTGGCTCAGGGGCGCGAAAGGCCGTTCGGCCTGGATCGCGCTGGTCTACATGCTGGCGGGCAGCGCCTGGATCGTGCTTTCGGACCTCTGCGCGATGGAGCACTCCAAGGATACGCTGGGCGTGTTCCAGCTGAGCGTGGTCAAGGGCCTGGTCTACGTGGCCGTGTCGGCGCTATTGATCTTCTTTCTGGTGCACGGCGCGCTCGATAGGGTCTTTCGCTCCCAAGAAAGGTACAAAAGCCTTTCCGAAGCCTACCGGGATCGGCAGGCGCTGCTCGAATCGCTGATCCATTCCATTCCCGACCAGATCTATTACAAGGACAGACAGCGCAAATACATGGGCTGCAACAGCGCCTTCTGCGCCTTCGCGGGGCGGAGCGAGCAGCAGATCCTGGGCCTTCGGGACGAGGACTTCCTCTCGGGCGATCCGCTGCGCGCATCCGTCCGCTCGGACGCGGAATGCCTGGCCGAAGGCGCGATGCAGCGGTACGAGGAGGTCGTCGTCCAGGGCGGCGAGACGCGCTGCTTCGAGACGATCAAGACGCCGTGGCTGGGCGCGGACGGCAGCGCGATCGGCCTGATCGGCGTCAGCCGCGACGTGACCGCCCGCAGAAAGCGCGAGGAGCGCATCCTCTACCTGAGCACCCACGACGCGGCCACGGGGCTTTACAACCGCGCGTTCCTGACGGAGGCGCTCCGGCGGCTGGATCAGCCGGATCAGCTGCCGCTGACGGTGGTGATAGGCGACATCAACGGCCTGAAGCTCATCAACGATTCGATGGGCCATCGCGAGGGCGACCGGGTGATCCTGGCCGCGGCGTGCGCCTTTCGGCGCTGCCTCCGGGAGGGCGATGTGCTGGCGCGCACCGGCGGCGACGAGTTCACCGCGCTGCTGCCCAAGACCAGCGCCCAGGAGGCCCAGCAGATCGTGGAGCGCGTCCGCGCCGAATGCTGGGAGTGCGGCGCGGAGGCGGAAAACCTGCGCTTTGTCAGCCTGTCGCTGGGCTGCGCCACCAAGCGCGAGCCTATGGAGCCGGTGGACAATGTGTACAAGACCGCCGAGGACGCCATGTACCGCCACAAGATGTTCGAAAGCCGGAGCCTGCACAGCTCCATCCTCTCCTCCATCAAAAAGACGATGCTGGAAAAGAGCGGCGAGACCGAGGCCCACGCCGAGCGGCTGGCCGGGCTCTCCCAGCGGCTGGGGCGCGCGCTGGGGCTGAACGAGGAGGATTTGGTGGCGCTGGAATTGTTGTCCACGCTGCACGACATCGGCAAGATCAGCGTGGACAAGGAAATCCTCGTCAAGCGCGGCCCGCTGACCGACGCGGAGTGGCAGGAGATCAAGCGCCACCCCGAGGTGGGCTTTCGGATCGCCCAGGCGTCGCCGGAGCTTCAACACATCGCGGAGTACATCCTGTCCCACCACGAGCGCTGGGACGGAACCGGCTACCCCCGGGGCCTCTCGGGCAAGGACATCCCGCTGCTGGCCCGGGTGCTGGCGGTGGTGGATTCCTTCGACGCCATGACCCAGACCCGGGCGTACCGCGAGGCGATGCCGGTCGGGGCGGCGCTGATGGAAATTCGGAAAAACGCCGGACGGCAGTTCGACCCGGAGATCGCCCGGGTGTTCCTGTCGCTGATGGAGGGCGAGCCAGAGCGCTGAAAAGCCGCAAGCGGCTTTTCAGCGCGCGGGAAGAGCTGCGTGCGCCTGAAATTCTCTGGAATTTCCGGGCGGCGCACTGACCAGCGGTATTGTTTCCGAAACCAGTGTGCGCACTGGTTGTCGGAGACCGTTCCCGGCGCACGGGTCGCCGGGAACGATTGTGTGGAACGAACGGGTTTGTCTTTACGGGCGTCCGCGCCGTTTCCGAAGGCATGAATTGCGCCGTTCCGACGGAAACGGTATAATGGGTGCGGAATTATACTATTGGAGATTATTAATGTTTCCAAAGCAGGGAGAGATTGTAGATAGCAGGACAAGGAGCCGGAGCGAGGCGTAGCAGCGCTACGCCCCGCGGAAGGCGACATAGTCCTGCGCGAAAAGACCCCCTGCGACGATGCATTAATAAACGGAAATAGTATTAGCTGGGAGGCGAAGGCATGTCCGGGGCGCGCACTCGGGGGCAGATGTCCCAGTCGCTGGCGGTGGGCTTGATCCTGGCCTTCTCCGGCGGATTGATGGACGCCTACACCTATATCTTCCGGGGCGGCGTGTTCGCCAATGCGCAGACCGGAAACATCATCCTGATGGGCATCCACGCGCTGGAGGGCAGCTTTTCCGAGTCCATCCGGTACCTTTCGCCCATTCTGTCCTTCGCGCTGGGCGTGTTCCTGGCTCAGGCGATGCGGCTGGGCTTTCCGGGGCGCCGCCGCTTCCACTGGCGGCAGGCGTGCGCCCTGATCGAGATGGCGGTGATGCTGCTCGTGGGCTTCATGGGGCAGGAAATGAACCTCGTCGCCAACAGCCTGGTCTCGCTGGCCTGCGGCATCCAGGTGCAGAGCTTTCAGAAAGTCCGGGGCCGGGCCATCGCTACCACCATGTGCATCGGCAACCTGCGCACCGCCACCGAGCACCTGGCGAACGCCGTCAAAGACCGGAACGGCGCGCTCCTTCGCGCCAGCGGCTTCTACTACGGCATGATTCTGGTGTTCGCGCTGGGCGCGGCGGCCGGCAAGTGGCTGGTCGGCCCCCTCGGGGCGCGCGCGATCTGGACCAGCGCTGCACTGCTGTTGGCGGCGCTGCTGATCATGTTTATTGAGGAAAAGCAGGAGAGTTCGAATAAAGGCGGAGGCTGACGAGGGCCTCCGGCGGCCAAAAAAGTTTGCTTAACGAAAACGCCCGCGCACGCGCGGGCATTTTCGTGGGCTTCATCGCAGGAGTCCGGAGGGATTCAGGTCGCCTGACGGGGCCGCCTTCGCGACTTTGACAAAATTTTACCAAAAGTTGTTCGAAAGGGCGGGCTTCCCATCGATTTAAACGAAAGAAAACCGATACTGCGGTGCGCAGGTGTTATAATCGAACCGGTACCAACAATTCGGGGGATGCGCATGAACAGGCTGGACGCCAACCACTACCGGGAGGCGCTCATGATGCCGTCCAGGAAGCTTTCGGCGGTGTTCAAGAGCGTGCTGGTGGGCGCGGGCGCGGGTGCGGTGGCGAGCTTCTACCGGCTGTCGCTGGGCCGGGCCGAAGCGTGGAGCTTCGCCATGTATGATTACTTCCGGGCGCGTCCGCAGCGGATCCCGCTGATGTTTCTCGCGCTGGCCGCGCTGGGGTATCTGGTGGGCCTGCTCTCGAAGCGCTTCCCGATGATCCGGGGCAGCGGCATCCCGCAGGTGAAGGGCGAATTGACGGGCCGCTTCGAGGCACCCTGGTTTACGACGCTGGCCGCGAAGTTCCTGGGCGGTGCGGCCGCCATCCTGGCGGGGCTTTCGCTGGGCCGGGAGGGGCCGTCCATCCAGCTGGGCGCGTCGGTGGCCAAGGGCATCGCTCAGGAGTGGGCCTCCTCCCGCGCCGAGCGGCGGATGATGATCGCGGGCGGGGCCAGCGCGGGGCTGGCCGCGGCGTTTAACGCGCCGCTGGCGGGCGCGATGTTCGCGGTGGAGGAGATCTATAAGTACCTGTCCCCGTCGCTGCTCGTGGTGGTTCTGGTCAGCGCGATGACCGGCGACTTCGTATCCAAGCTGGCCTTTGGGCTGACGCCGGTGTTCTCGTTCAAGACCACCGGCGAGGTTCCGCTGCGGCTCTACTGGGTGCTGCTGCTCTTGGGCGTGGCGCTCGGCGGCATGGGCGCGCTGTACAACTACACGCTCATCGGGACGCAGAAACTTTACCAAAGGCTCAAGCGGCTGCCGGAGGCCGCGCGGCCGGTGGTGCCGTTCCTTCTGGCGGGCGCGCTGGGCTTGGTCTTCCCCCAGGTGCTGGGCGGCGGCCACGCGATGCTGAAGGAATTGAACGGCGGCACGGCGGTCGGCATGCTGTGCCTGATGTTCCTGGTCAAGTTCCTGTTTTCGATGGTCTCCTTCGGCTCGGGCGCGCCGGGCGGCATCTTCTTTCCGCTTTTGATCCTGGGCGGCGCGCTGGGCGCGGTCGCGGTCAAACTTTCGGGCGCCTGGGTGGGGCCGCAATACTTCGATACCTTCGTGGCGGTGGCGATGGCCGGGTACTTCGCGGCCATCGTGCGCGCGCCGGTGACCGGCACGATCCTGCTGCTCGAGATGACCGGCTCCTTCGATTGCCTGCTGCCGCTGATCGTGGTGTCCTTCACCGCCTACCTGACGGCCGACCTTTTAAAGAGCAAGCCGATCTACGATTCGCTTCTCGACAACCTGCTGCGCGGCGGCGCATGCGGCGAGGGCTGCGACCCCGCCCGGAAGATCGTGGTGGATCAGGTGGTGCACTTCGATTCCCCCGCCGCGGGCGCGCCGGTCAGGGCGCTGGGGCTGCCGAAGGAGTGCCTGTTGATCGCGGTCAGGCGGGAGGGCGCGGAACTGATCCCCTCCGGCGACACGGTTCTCCTGGGCGGAGATCATCTGACCTTCCTCGTCACCGAGCGGCGCGAGGGGCCGATCCGCGAGGCGCTGGAGGCGCTACTGGGAGAACCCGAGGCGCGCGGCGGTTGATTTTGCGCCCGGAATCCGCTACAATAGATTGATACTACCAAAGGAGCGCCCGAAATGCAGTTGCCCTACGACGTGGTGCTGTTCGACCTGGACGGCACGCTGACCCTCTCCCATCCCGGCATCGTCGCCTGCGCGCGGCACGCGCTCACGACCCTCGGCGTCGACATCGGCGATACCGACCTCAAGTTGTTCGTCGGCCCGCCGCTGTACGAGTCGTTCCGATCCTTCGGCCTCTCGGACGATCAGGTGCGCGAGGGCATCCGCGCCTTTCGCGCCAAGTACGACGTGGAGGGCTGGAGTAACGCCCAGGTGTTCCCCGGCATCCCGTCGCTGCTTCGGACCTTGAAGGCCCGCGGCGTTTTTCTGGGCGTCGTGACGGCCAAGCCGGCCATCCAGACGGAGCGGACGCTGCACGGCTTCGGCCTGCAAAAATACTTCGACCGGGTGGTCTCCGCCGGAGTGACCGACGACCACGTGGACAAGGCGGAGATGATCCGCCGGGCGTTGCCGGAAAAGTACCGCAAAGCCTGCATGGTGGGCGACCGCCGGTTCGACATGGCGGGCGCGGAAGGCGCGGGCCTCGACGGCGTCGGCGCGATGTACGGCTACGGCACCCATGAGGAATTGACCGGCAGCGGCGCCACGCACCTGGTGGAGGGCGTCGAGGCGCTGACGGAACTGCTGCTGCCGGGGATTCCGCCGGAGCGCGGGCCGTTTTTGACGCTGGAGGGTTCGGATGGCTGCGGCAAGTCCACCCAGGCGAGGCTGCTCGCCGAGGACCTCCGGCGGCGGGGCCATCGGGTGGTGGAGACGAGGGAGCCGGGCGGCTGCCCGATCTCGGAGAAGATCCGCTCGCTGGTTCTGGACGTGAAGCAGCAGGGCATGTGCGACCTGACCGAGGCGCTGCTGTTTGCGGCGTCCCGGGCGCAGCACGTGCGGGAAGTCATCCGGCCCGCGCTTGAGCGGGGCGACACCGTGGTGTGCTCCCGGTTTGTGGACTCCTCCATCGCCTACCAGGGCATCGCCCGGGGGCTGGGGCGGGAGCTGGTGGCGAAGCTCAACGAAGCCGCGGTGGAGGGCCTGAAGCCCGACGTCACGCTGCTTTTGATGATGGACCCATTGGAGGCCATCCGCCGCCGCCGCCGGGACAGCGCCCCCGACCGGCTGGAGGGGGATGACGACTTCGCCCGCCGCGCCTGCGACGCCTTCCGGATCCTGGCGGAAGCCGAACCCGGCCGCATCCGCACGGTGGACGCCGGTGGCTCCGTGGAACAGATTGCGGCGCAAATTCGTCAGATCGTAGCGGAATTCTAAAGCATAAATTTGGAGGGTTGCCCGATGGAAACCGGTCCGCGCGAAAGATGTATGTATTGCTTTGAGCCGCTGGACAAGAACGGCGCTTGCCCCTCCTGCGGCCGCGATCCGCTGGCGCCAGTCTCTCCCAGCCATCTGGCGCCTGGCACCGTGCTGCGCACGCGTTTTCTGGTCGGGCGCGCGCTGGGGCAGGACGCGGGCGGCATCGTCTACGTCGCCTACGATTTAAAGACCGGCGCGAAGCTGCGCGTCCGGGAGTTCTTCCCCAAGGACGCCGCCGAGCGCCAGCAGGACGGCTCGGTCTCGGTGCGCCCGGGCGCGGAGGCCGCGTTCCAGAAGGGCCTGGAGGATATGAGCGGCGGCGCCGAGGCGAGCGACGGCGCCCGCAGGCGCGTGTTCTTTGAGGACAACGGCACCGGCTACCTGGTGCAGCGCAAGGCCGGCGCTTCCGATTCCCCCGCCGAGGGGTCAAACGAGGAAATCCCCGCCAAAAAGGTCACCAAGCAGGCGCTCATCATGGGCGGCGTGGTGCTGGTCGTGGTGGTGGTGGTGCTGATCTCGGTGTTCAACTCGCTGCGCAACAGCCTGGATCCCACCCGGTCGCCTCAGGGCACCGAGGATGCCTGGACCGCGCCCACCCTCGAACCCGGCGCCACCGCCAGTTCGACGATCGACCCGGATCAGCTGCCCATCGCCACCGGCGACGGCGCCTCCTGGCAGGATGAAGAGGGCGGCCAGAACATCGATAACGGCACCACCGACGATCAGGACTATGGCGGCGGCGGGAACAGCGGCGGCGACGGAAACTACGACGGGCCGACCCCGAAGCCCACGCCGATCAACAACTACCGCAATGCTTCTGCCTCGCAGATCGAGGATCTGCAGTGGCGGCTGATCGAGCTGCGCTGGCTGGACGACGGCTGGCCCACCGGCAAATACGACAAGGCCACCGTGAACGCCGTCAAGGACTTCCAGCGCTATGTCGACGACAACTTCGGCGCCAACCTGAGGGTGGACGGCACCGCGGGCGCCACCACCATCAAATGGCTGTTCGATAAAGAAGCGCCCCTCAAGCCCGATACCACGCCCATCCCGACGGTCACGCCCAGCCCGACGCCGGAGCCCACCGCCTGGCCGAACCCGACGCCCACCCCGACGCCGGAGCCGACCGCCTGGCCGAACCCGACGCCGACGCCCACTCCGGCCCCGGCCGTGACGCCGACGCCCGTGCCCGCGCAGCCGACAGCCACTCCGGCCCCGGAAGTGACGCCGACGCCCGTGCCCGCGCAGCCGACGGCCACCCCGGTTCCGGAAGTGACGCCGACCCCCGCGCCAGCGCCCACCGAGCAGCCGACGGCGGCCCCGACCCCGACGCCGGAACCCACGCCGACGCCGGAACCGACGCCAACCCCGACGCCGACACCGGAGCCGACGCCGACCCCGACGCCGGAACCCACGCCGACGCCCGAACCGACGCCGACCCCGACGCCGGAACCCACGCCGACCCCGACGCCGGAACCCACGCCGACGCCTGAACCCACGCCGACACCGGAACCGACGCCCACCCCGACGCCGGAACCCACGCCGACACCCGAGCCGACGCCAACCCCGACGCCGGAGCCCACGCCGACGCCTGAACCGACGCCGACGCCGGAACCCACGCTTGAGCCGACGCCGACACCGGAGCCGACGCCGACGCCCGAGGCGACGGTCAACCCCGCCGACAAGGCGCAGGCGCAGCAAACCCTGATCGATCTCGGCTGGGTGGCGGACGGCGCCTCCAAGCAGGAGATCTCCGACGCGCTCTTCCAGTTCCAGCAGGCGGCCGTTGACACCGGCAACTTCCCGGACGTGCAGGTGAACGGCACGCTGGACGCGGCCACCGTCGCCTGCCTGCTCAGCGGCAGCGCGCCCGCCGCACCCGCCGCGCCCCAATAACGCCGCAAGGGAAAACCCCGCGCGAGCCTCCGGGCAGCGCGCCGACGTGAAGCATTGTACGAGCCACCGGTCATAAAGAACCGGTGGCTCGTACTTTAGACATCCTCTTGGGGTTCAGTGCCCAAGGACGTATGCCGTAGGCCCCGCACGCGCCGTAGGCCCTGTACGCGCCGTAGGCTTCGCATGCGCCGGAAGCCCCGCGAGGCGGAAGCGGTTCCTTCTATACAAAAGGATCGGCGGACGCCGACAAAAAACGCTCCCGGCGCTTGAAGATCGCCGGGAACGCATGGCAAGGGTTCGGTTTGCGCTTCGGGGTTATACTATTGGAGATTATTAATGCTTCCAAAGCAGGAGGGGATTTTCGATGCAGGACAAGGAGCCGGAGCGAGGTGTAGCAGCGCTACATCGAGCGGAAGGCGACACAGTCCTGCGCGAAAAGAACCCCTGCGACGATGCATTAATAAATGGAAATAGTATTACGCCTTCGGCGCGGGCTTGAAGGTGACCGAGTGGAGGACTTCCTTCAGCGCGTCCGCGGAGGAGCGCAGCTGCACGATCTCGTCGTCGGTCAGCGGCGGGGTGATCTCCCGCTCGATGCCGTTGGCGCCGATGACGAAGGGCAGGCTCAGGCACACGTCGTCGATGCCGTAGCGGCCGTTGATCAGGCCGGAGACGGTCAACACGGAGTTGGCGTCCTGCACGATGCACTGCACGATGCGGCGGACCGCCAGCGATACGGCAAAGAAGGTCGCGCCCTTGAGCTTGATGACCTTGCCGCCGGAGGTGCGCACATCGTCCAGGATGGCGTCGAGCTGCTCCTTGCCGATGCGCTCGGCGTTCTCGCTGGAGCTCTTGTAGAACTCCTCCATCGTCATGCCGCCGATGTAGGTGAGCGACCAAGGCACCATCGAGGTGTCGCCGTGCTCGCCAAACACGTAGCCGTGCACGTTGTTGGGGTTGATGTCCACATGGGCCGCCAGGATGGACCTAAGGCGCGCGGAATCCAGCATGGTGCCGGAGCCGATGACCTGGTTCTCCTTGAGGCCGAAGTGCTTGGTGATGTGGTAGGTCAGGATGTCGACCGGGTTGGCGACCACGATATAGATCGCGTCGGGGGCGCGCTTGACGACTTCGGGCATAATCATGTTGACGATGTTGATGTTGCCCTGCGCCAGGTCGATGCGGCTCTGGCCGGGTTTCCTCGCGGCGCCCGCGGTGAGGATCACGATGTCGGCGCCCTCGGCAGCCGAGTAATCGCCGGAGTAGATGTCCACCGGCGGGCAAAACGGCGTGCCCTGGATGATGTCCATGGCCTCGCCCTTGGCCTTGTCGGCCATGATGTCGATCAGCGCGATTTCGGTGGCCAGCCCGGCGGTGGTCAGGGCGAATGCGATGGTCGCGCCAACGTTTCCGGCGCCCAGGATGGCGATTTTCCTGCCCTTGTTCATATAAGGCAACCTTCCTTCACTAAGCTGGATATTTGGGATGAGCGGGCCTTTCGGCCGCCTATCGTTGACCCTGGCCCTGGCGGGCGGGAGGCGAGGCGTTCACATCCGGCAGATCGGATTCTTCATCTGCCCCGCGTCATAATCGCACCATTTCGCACGCGCCTCGATTCCTCTGGAAGCCATAACGAATTCTATATTTGAGCCATAGCGCTAATTATATCCGATCGATCGCGAAGAATCATTAAAATCCGGAGAAGTATTGTTGACGGATAAAAGATTTACCTACTGTCTATGATTCTGTCACAATCCCCATTGGGCCGGATTTTTGGCTTGATTGGAAGCCCGGAGTGGCGTAAAATGAGGGGGAAATCCAGCGCTTGGGAACGGAGCGCGCACGCCTGCCGCCCCACCGATTGCCTCAAAGACGGCCATTGAGACCGGGTTCGAAATAGCGCGGCGCGCGGAATTCTTCCAATAAATATCATCCCGGGCCGCGTTCCCGGATTGAAAGGATGAGCTTCATGCGGTTGGACTGCCACATTCACCACCACGACCGGACGGCCTCGGGCGGCCGGCTGGTCAGCGACATGCGCTCGGCGGGCATCGACGGTGGCGTCGTGTTCTCCGAGGAACCCGCCGGCACGACCCTGTGGGCGCGGGACCGGGCGCCCTCCGCCTCCGAGCGCCTCGCGGGCCTGATGAACCTCGTCGCGGGCCGCGCGGAGCTGCGCCCGTTCTTCTTTCTCGACCCCACCGAGCCGGACGCGGCCGCGCAGGTGGACGAGGCCTGCGGCCGGGGCGTCGAGGGCTTCAAGGTGATGTGCAGCCACTTCGATCCGGGGGACGGCCGGGCGCTGCCGGTCTACCGGCGCATCGCGGAAAAGGGCAAGCCGATCCTGTTCCACTCGGGCATCCTCTACGACGGCAAAAACGCCTCCGGGAACCACAATCGGCCCTGCGCGTTCGAGCCGCTGCTCGGCGTGCCGCGCCTGCGCTTCGCGCTGGCCCATGTGTCCTGGCCCTGGACGGACGAGTGCATCGCGGTCTTCGGCAAGTTCGACAACTGCCTGCACGGGCAGCGGGACCCCGACGCGGCGGAGATGTTTTTGGATCTCACGCCGGGCACGCCGCCCATCTACCGCCGGGGCCTGTTGGAACGCCTGGCGCTGGTGGGCTACGAGAACCTGCCGGAGCACATCCTCTGGGGCACGGACAACATGTCGGTCTACGATGCCGCCCGCGCCCGCGCCTGGCAGGAACGGGACGACGCCATCTTCGGCGAGCTTAACCTGGGCGCTCGCTGGACGCAGAACATCTACTGCGACAACCTGCTGCGCTTCCTGGGAAGGCGCTGAAAATCCGTTTCGCGCCTTTTCAGCGAAAAGGAAGGACTGCGCGCGCCTGAAATTCTCCGGAATTTCCGGGCGGCGCACTGACCAAAGGAAATATCAGACCCACCAACGTGCGCGCTGGTGGGTCTGATGCGTTCCCGGCGCACCTGTCGCCGGGAACGATCGGAAGGCGCGGCGGGGGATTATCAATAGGCCAAATCCCCGGGAATCGTCGAGTTCCCGGGGATTTATGTATGGAAAGCCCATCCTGTCCGCGGCCGCATAATCGCCAGACCCTTGGAAATAATGCAGGGTGACAACATTGCGGTCCGGAGGGAAAATGAGCGGTACGATCGGGAACAGCGTGCAGCGCAGGGAGGCCTGGGACAAGGTGACCGGCCGGGCGGCCTACACCGGCGATCTGCCCATGACGGGCGTGCTCTCCGCACGCCTTTTGACCAGCACGCGCGCCCACGCCCGCATCCTGAGCGTGGACGCTTCCGCCGCGCTCGCCTCCGGGGGCGTCAAGGCGGTGCTGACCGGCGCGGACTGCCCGGAACTGTTCGGCCCGCTGTTTCAGGATCGGCCCGCCCTCGCGCGGGACGTGGTGCGCTATGCGGGCGAGCCGGTGGCGATGGTCGTCGCCCGCAGCGAATGGGAAGCGGAGGCCGCCGCCCGGCTGATCCGGGTGGAATACGCGCCGCTGCCCGCGGTTCTCACGCCGAACGAGGCGGTGAAGCCGGGCGCGCCGCGCGTGCATGAAAAAGTGAACGGCTACAGAAAGGTCATGGAGGACATCTACCCCGAGGCCGGGACCAACGTCGCCAGCCACTACCGCATCCGAAAGGGCGATCCCGGGCGGGCGTTTGGCGAGTGCGATGTGGTGGTGAAAAGGCGCTTCTCGCTGCCGCCGTCGGATCATATGGCGATGGAGGTGCGCACCGCCCGCGCGGAGATCGCTTCCGACGGGGTGGTGACCATCGTCACCTCCTCCCAAGCGCCCTACTCCGTTCGCAAGCAGATCGCCGAAGGCTATCTGATCCCGGCTGGGAAGGTCGTTGTGCGCGTGCCGTTCGTCGGCGGCGGGTTCGGCGGCAAGGCGCCGGTCATGCTGGAGATCCTCGCGTTCCTGGCCTCCCGGAGCGTGGGCGGCCAGGCGGTGCGGCTGACCCTCCCGCGGGAGCAGGACATGGAATCGGCGCCCTGCCGGATCGGCCTGGACGCGGAGATCGCGCTCGGCGCGAGCCGGGACGGGCGGATCCTGGCCGCGGACATGACCTACCTTCTGGACTGCGGCGCGTATACGGACATCTCCCCGAACATGGCCAAGGCCATCGCCGCGGACGGCACCGGCCCGTACGACATCGAAAACCTGCGCCTGGACGCGCTGTGCGTCTACACAAACCACACCTACAGCACGTCCTTCCGAAGCTTCTCGCACGAATCCTATACGTTTTGCATCGAGCGGGCGCTGGACGAATTGGCCCGCGCGCTGTCCATCGACCCGCTCCAATTCCGCCTGATCAACGCCCTCCGCCCCGGCGGCCTGACCCCTTCCCAGGTTCCGTGTACCGCGAGCTTCCTCGGCGATCTGCCGCAGTGCATCGAAAAGGTCCGGGCGCTCTCCGGGTGGAGCGGCGGCGCGGCGAGCCCCATCAAGCCGCACACCGTGCGCGCGATGGGCGTCTCCTGCCTTTGGAAGACCGCCAATCCCCCGTCCAACGCGGTCTCCGGCGCGCTGGTGACGTTCAATCCCGACGGCAGCGTCAACCTGAACACCGGCGTGGTCGAGATGGGCTCGGGCAGCCAGACGCAACTGGCGCAGATGCTGGCGGACAAGCTGGGCCTCGGGATCGACCAGGTTCACGTGGTGATGGACGTCGATACGCGCACCGCGCCCGAACACTGGAAGACCGTCGCCAGCCTGACCGGGTACATGGCCGGGCACGCCGTCGTCCGCGCGGCGGACGACATCTTAAACCAGCTTCGCGCCACCGGCGCGGAGGCGCTCGCCTGCCCGCCGGAGGACGTCGTCGTCGCCAGCGGCCGGGTGTATTCCAAAAAGAATCCGGGCCGCTTCATCCTGTTCAAGGACATCGTCCAGGGGTACAAGGCGCCGAACGGGGCGTCCGTCGGCGAACCGGCGCTGGGCCGCGGCGGGTACATGCTCAAGGATCTGAGCTTTCTCGATCCGAAGACCGGCCGGGGGAAGACCGGCCCGAGCCGGACGGTCGGCGCGGAGGTGGTGGAGATCGAGGCGGACCTCGAAACCTTCACCTACCGCCTGATCTCGGCTTCGGCGGTGATCGACGTGGGCAACCTGATCAACCCGGAGGCGATGCGCGCGATGATTTCGGGCGCTATGGCGATGGGCGTCGGCCTGGCCAGCCGCGAATCGTTCCGCTATGACGATTCCGGCGCCCTGCAAACGCCCAACCTGCGCACCTATAAGCTCTTGCACATCGGGCAGGAGCCGGATTACCGGGTGGATTTTGTTGAAACCCCGGACGAGGGCGCGCCCTACGGCGTCAGGAGCTATTCGGAGCATGGCATCATCGGCATCCCCGCGGCGCTGGGCAACGCGCTGGCGGCGGCGTTCGGGGTGGACGTCGGCTTTTGGCCGCTGACGCCGGAAAATCTATGGCGCGCTTCGGGGAGCAAGACATGATTCCATTTGAATTCGTCTACCTGCGGCCGGACACGCTGGCGGAGGCGGTGGCGGCCTACCGGGAATTTGAAGCCGCGGGGAAGTCCGCGCTGTATTACGCCGGCGGCAGCGAGATCATCACCATGAGCCGGGCGGGCGCGATCCGGCCGGACGCGGTGATCGATGTCAAGAACATCCCGGAATTGAACGTCCTCTCCATCGACCGGCGCGGGCTGACGCTCGGCGCGGCGCTGACCTTGAACCAGGTCAAGGAATCCCGGCTGTTCCCGCTGATGACGCTGGCCGCGGGGCGGATCGCCGACCACACCAACCAGTGCCGGATCACGCTGGGCGGAAACCTGTGCGGCACGATCGTCTACCGGGAGGCCAGCCTGCCGCTTTTGCTCTCGGACGCGTTTGTGACGCTGTACGGCCCGGAGGGCGAGCGGACGGCGCCCTTTGAGCGCGTTTTTCAGGGGCGCATGCAACTGAACCCGGGCGAATTGGCGGTTCACGTATTCGTCCCCTCGTGGGCGCTTTCGGCGCGCCACGCGCACCTCAAAAAGACCGCGCAGGAGAAGATCGACTACCCGCTGGTCAAAGTGACGGCGCTGTGGAAGGACGGGGTGCTCCGGGCCGCGTTCTCCGGCCTCGCCGCGCAGCCGCTGCGCAGCCCGGAAGTTGAGTCCATCCTGAACGACCGCGGCGCGTCCGCCGAAACGAGGGCGCTGGGCGCGGCGAGGCTGCTTTCGGAATTCGCGCGCGGCGACGCGGAGGGCTCCAAAGAATACCGGCTCTTCGTCGCAAAGAACACGCTGCAAGAGCTGCTGGAGGGCTGGGAAAATGGTGCGCTGTGAGGGGAGGACGGTGATCGAGCTCCGCGTCAACGGGGAGGCGCGCGAGGCTTCCGTCCGCCCGTCGGATCTGCTGCTGGACGTGCTCCGCGAGCAATTGGGCCTGACCGGCGCAAAGCCCGGCTGCCTGAACGGCGACTGCGGCGCCTGCACCGTCGTCGCGGACGGCTGGCCGGTCAAATCCTGCCTGATGCTGGCCGTCGAGGCCCAGGGGCGCGAGATCACCACCGTGGAGGGGCTGGGCGGCGCTTCCCAGGAGCAGCGCGCGTTTGTCGATCAGGACGCGTTCCAGTGCGGGTACTGCACCTCCGGCTTTTTGATGGTGTGCCACGCGCTGAGGCTCCACCACGACTCACTGCCGGAGGAGATCGTCGTCGAGGAATGGCTGCAGTCCAACCTCTGCCGCTGCACCAGCTACCAGGAGATCCGCCGCGCCGTGCGCGCGATGTTCGGCCAAGAGTAGGGCTTCCAAGGCAAAGGATGTGATTATTATATGGAAGGCAAAGGAATCCTCAGCCCGGAATACGCGGTCATGATCGTTACGGGCATCGCGTCCGGATTGATCGCGAGAATCATCACGCTGGTCGTGGACAACCGCCAGGTGCCGACGTTCCCGAACGGCCTGTTCATCAACCTTGTGTCGGGTTTCATCGCCGCGGCGCTGGGCGCCGTGGCCGTCCCCGCGCTGATCCTGCAGGATTTTACCGCAATCACATTTCTGGCGCTCGCGACGCAGCACTTCCGGGATATTCGCAAAATCGAATTCGAGAGCATGCTGAAGCTGGACCACGTCGGGTTTTCGAAGCGGGGCGAGGCGTACATTGACGGCATCGCCAAGACGTACGAGGCCCGGCATTACATCTGCCTGGTGTCCGCGATCGTGACCGTCCTGGTCATGCTGATCGTCAAGGGGAACCCCGCGCTGCAAGTCGCGGCCGGGCTTGCGGCCGGGCTTGCCGCCACATTGCTGATCAAGCGGTATACAAAGGGGAAATCCGTCGGCGACGTCTGCGAGATAAAGCCCGGCAAAATCCGGGTCGAGGGTTCCGAACTGTACGTGGACGACATCTTTGTGACCAGCGTTCTGGGCACCGCGCTCAGCCGGGAGCTGTTTTTGCGGGAGGGGTTGGCGGTAGTCGTCACGCCGAAGGACGAGGTTTTCCGCATATCGCTGGACAACTACGGCCAAAGGGAGGCGATGCTGTTTGAAGCCTGCCGGGCGCTGGGGGTCAAGCGCTTCCGCTTCACCCGGAAGAGCTATTCCAAGGGCGTGATCGTCATCGCCATCGTCCCGATCGTGCGGAATATCGACACGATGATTGACGCCATAAAGAGCACGCCCATCCTGGAAAGCAGCCGCAAAGTTCATAAAATCATGAACGCGGTGGACAAGGAGAGCCCATGAAGGACAGTATCGAGATCCTGGTTTACATCACGGACGACCCGGATAAGGTGTTGAGCGGAAACCCGCTCTGTCTGGTTGAAAAGGATCCCGCGGTCAGGGAGCAGATGCTGCTGGATTTCAGCAGAGCCTTGCGGGCAAACGTGGTACAGCTGAAAAACGGGGATCATATGGTGATCAGCGAAGGCTAAGGTGTCCCCGGGAAGGCCGCAAGGAAAGTGCTGGAAAGGGCGGATGCCAAGGATGCCTGTCATTCATGCGGAAATACTGATTCCGGAGGTGAGGCGGCGTGGTATCCCGTAAATCGGTGATCACGTTCGGCATGGTCGCGATCCCGATCGCGATGGTCGCGGCGGCCGAGGACAACGACATCCATTTCAATCAGCTGCACAAGCAGGACGGCAGACGCATCCGCTACAAAAAGACATGCGCCTTCTGCGGAAAGGAAATCACGGCGGACGACATCGTCAAGGGCTTCGAGTACGACAAGGATCAGTACGTCGTCGTGACCGACGAGGAAATCGAGAAAATCAAGACGGAAAAGGAAAAGTCCATTCAGATTCTGCACTTTGCCCAGCTCAACCAGATCTCCCCCGTCTACTACGACAAGACCTATCAGGCCGCGCCCGAGGCGGGCGGCGAAAAGGCCTTCGAGCTGCTCCGCGCCGCGCTGATGGCGGAGCAGAAGGTCGCCATCGGGAAGACCGTCCTGGGCACGAAGGACACGCTGATGGCGATCATCCCGCGCGAGGACGGCGTGCTTATTTCCACAATGCTCTACCAGGACGACATAAGGGAACTGCAAAAGCGCTACGACAAGCCCGCCGTCGCCGAGGCGGAACTGAACATGGCGAAAATGCTGATCAATTCGATGGACACGCCGTTCGACCCGTCGAAATACAAGGACGAGTATCAGGTGAAGCTGCGCGCGCTGATCGAAAGCAAGATCTCCGGCGAGGAGGTCGTCGCCGCGGAGGCGCCCAAGCCCGGCAAGATCATCGACCTCATGGAGGCCCTCAAGGCCAGCGTCGAAAGGGCGCAAAGGGAGAAGCAGACTGCGTGACGGCCATGCCCGAAAAACTGGAGAAGTACAATCAAAAGAGGGATTTCGAAAGATCGCTGGAGCCGGAGGGGAGGATAGCGCAGCCCGGCGGGCTCCTCCGCTTTGCCGTCCAGCGCCATATGGCGAGAAGGGATCATTACGATTTCCGGCTGGAGTGGGAGGGCGTGCTGCTGAGCTGGGCGGTGCCCAAGGGGCCGTCCTACGACACCCGCGACAGGCGGCTCGCCGTCAAGGTGGAGGATCATCCGCTGGAATACCGCAATTTCGAGGGCACCATCCCGAAGGGGGAGTACGGCGGCGGCGTGGTGATGCTCTGGGACGAGGGCCACTGGGAACCGCAGGCGGACGTAAGCGAGGGGCTGGCGCGGGGCGCGCTCAAGTTCACGCTGGCGGGCAGAAGGCTCAAGGGCAAATGGGCGCTCGTCCGGATGAAGGAAAGAGCGGGCGAGGGCAAGGACAACTGGCTGCTGCTCAAGGAAAGGGACGAGTACGCCGGGGACGGCGACGGCATTTCCGGCTTCACCACCAGCGTCCGCACCGGGCGCACGGTTGCCGAAATCGAAGCCGGCGCGGCGGATAAGACGCCGAAAAACCCCATGAGCCAGGTGGACGCGCAACTGGCCAAGCTCGAGCCGGATGAGGCTGCCTTCGACGACTGGCTCTACGAATTGAAATACGACGGCTACAGGATTCTGGCCTTTGTCGAAGGCAGCCTCATCCGGCTCGTCACCCGAAACGGCAACGACTATACGGACCGGTTTCCATCCGTCGCCGATTCCCTCGCCGCCTGGGCAGGCGGGCGCGCGATGGTGCTGGACGGTGAAATGGTGATCGCGGACGCCGAAGGCAGGACGGACTTTCAGGCGCTGCAAAGTTCCATGGGCAGCCCCGAAGGCAAACGGCCCACGTATATTTTATTTGACCTGCTGGCGCTGGATGGCGAAGACTTGCGGGTTCGGCCGCTGATCGAGCGGAAGGAGGCGCTCGAGGCGCTTTTGAAGGGCGCTCCGGAAAACCTCCGCTACAGCGCGCACGTCCGGGGCGGCGGGAAGGAATGTTTTCAGGCGGCGTGCGGCGAAAACCTGGAGGGGATCGTGGGCAAGAGGGCGAATTCCCTTTACAGCGGCACGAGGAACGGCGATTGGATCAAGATGAAGTGCGGCAAGAGGCAGGAATTCGTCGTCGGAGGCTATACGCTCTCCGGCAAAAGGACGAGCGGGGTCAGTTCGATCCTGCTTGGAATCTACGAGGGGGAAGATTTCCGCTACGCCGGGCGCGCGGGCACCGGCCTGAGCGAGGCCGACCGGGAATCGCTCGGGGCGCAATTCAAAGGCCTCAAGCGGGCGGAGTCCCCGTTTCATCCCGCGCCAAAGCCCAGGCCGGGGGAGGAGATCACCTGGCTCGAACCGGCGCTGATCGCGGAGATCCAGTTCGCCGAATGGACTGGCGAAAACCTTTTGAGGCAGGCGAGCTTCAAGGGCCTCAGGGCGGACAAGGACGCGCGGGCAGTCCGGAGGGAAACCGCGGAGGACGAAATGGAGAAGCTGATGCAGGCAAACCGAAACGGCGTCGTCGTCGAGGGGATCACCATCACAAACCCCGGCAAGGTGATCTTCGAAAATCCCGTCGTCACCAAGGAGGACGTGGTCCGGTACTACGCCCAGGTGTCCGGGCGCATGCTGCCCTATGTGGCCCACCGGGTGCTGAGCATCGTGCGCTGCCCCAAGGGCGTGTCCGAGGCCTGCTTTTACAAAAAGCACCCCGGCCTGGACAGCAAGGGGGTCGTCACCGTGCCGGTTTCCACTGGGGACGGGGGCGCGGAGGAGTACTTCTACATCGAGAACGCGTCCGGGCTCGTCTCCGAGGCCCAGATGGGCACGCTGGAATTCCACACCTGGGGCAGCCGCGTGGACGATCTCGAGAGGCCCGATGTGATGGTGTTCGACCTGGACCCGGACGAGGGGATGGACCTGGACGCGGTGCGCCGGGGCGTCCGGGACATCAAGGGCATTCTGGACGAGCTTTCGCTTCGCTCCTATCTCAAGACCAGCGGCGGCAAGGGCTACCACGTGGTCGTCCCGCTGAAGCCCGCCGCCTCCTGGGACGCGTTTCACGGCTTCGCGCGGCGCGTCGCCGAAGTGATGGAGCAGAAGTGGCCCGACCGCTACACCAGCAACGTCCGGAAGGTCAACCGGAAGGGCAGGATATTCATCGACTGGATCCGCAATGGCCGCGGCGCCACCAGCGTCGCCCCCTATTCCCTCCGGGCCAGGAAGGGGGCGCGGGTGTCCATGCCCATATCCTGGGAGGAGCTGGACGCCGTCGCGCCCGACGGCGTCACGATGGCGGATGCGCTTTTGAGAATTCGCGGCGACGACCCCTGGAAAGCCTTCTTTCAGACCGATCAACTGCTGAAATGACGCCCGCCAGACCGAAATGAACGCGCATACATACGACAACTTCATAGAGATATAAGAAACCCTTGAAAACGCAACGTTTTCAAGGGTTTTCTTGTGGCGTGCCCGGAGGGATTCGAACCCACGACCTTTTGGTTGTAGCTAGCGCAGAAGTCTTTTGTGGCATCTCGCAGGTTTTATTATAAATTCGAGACTGAAAGTATTTTTATAAAAACAATTTAGCAATCGAATCAATCATAATTTTGAGGTTTGCAAATACAACAAGTAGCACTTTTTTGTCCATCGAGCAAATATTTTCACAAAACTCCATCTTCCTAAACTCTGTGATTAAACTATCATCACCATAGTCTCCTATCTTTGTTCTAGACACATAAAAAGGAGCTATGTCAATCGGATCCAAGACAAGAGCATTCTCTATGCCTTTTTTCATATGCCTTGAATTGTTGTAAGTTGGAAGAACACGCGTATAAACATTGTTTTTTCCTGTTTCTGCCCTACTCGTATCGCAGTCGAACAAACAAACATTTATGTACGGAAGATTCCGCCCCACTAAGAAAGAAACCGCTTTACTGAGTGCATCTTTGCCGGTGTTTTCTTCTTGCCCATTTTCCTTTAGATATCCAACCCAGCGGAATTTAAAAGGAACCTTAAGATTAAATACTTCAAGTGCTTTATTAAAGTATTTTTCGTCTGTGCGGCCCTCTAAGTAGACGGTAGGCACACCAGCAGAAAAATCTGCAATTGAAAAGGCGTCTTTAACTGCTTCTATTGATGTACATTTATAATACTCTGGCCTGTCATTGACTGTAATATTTCCTTGCTCGTCTCTTACAAGGACTAAAACCTTGTCATTCTTTCGGCGTTCGTTATGAATAATGAATGGAGAATGAGTCACTACAAAGATTTGGGATGTTTGTGATCCATTTAAATCAGTAAACATTCCTTTATAATAGTCCAGTATCTTCATTTGCCATGCTGGATGCAGACTTATCTCTGGCTCATCGATGAATACAAATGCTCCATTCATCGCATTTCCGTCCTTAAGCAAAAAGCATCCCCTATATACAATTTGCTTTTCGCCAGAGCTCAGATTGTCGATTGTTATATCGCTCCCACATTTTCTAAATACAATTGACTTCCGATTGTTAACGTTTTGAATCCGGCTATAAGTAAGCCCATCAAACATTTTGTTGAACGCTTTAGTAAAACGAGGCATACGCTCTTCGACGCAGAGATCTTTTATGGGAATTGCCGGATTGTTTCTGACAGAGCATGCAACATCAGCATCATCTAATGCCTGAATATCAATCAATAATTGCTTAATCTGTGTCGGCAGAGCATTTGATGAACGACGACTTCCATTTTCCGAGTCCAAAGTTAAGCTTGTCACATTTGATATTTCTTCCGCATGGAAGTTGATGCCTACATCAGAAAATATACCTGCAAATGGATATTTATTTTTAAAATCCGGATGGCTAGGTAATGTATCGATACCTTCATTATCTTCTACCCATGCATAATTCGTGCTAGAAACTATTCTGGAAAAATATCTTAGCGTATGAATGATACTATTATCTTCAATTTCTACAGTTGCGTAGAATAATGTCGTTCCGGACGCGATACTATATAAGCATTCAAGCAGTGTGCTTTTTCCACACCCATTTTCTCCGGCTATAATTACTGTGTCAACTACCTTACCGTGCGTATCGCAGAAATCTAATGATAAATTTTTTAAGATAGGATGGTTAGTAAATGTGATTTTTCTTATCTTATACATTTTCTCGTTCCCCTTGTTCACAAGCGTTTTATACAGAAACAGAGTATAGTGTTATGGCCATTGCCATGCCGAGAAAACCTATTACATATAATGATAAGAACACATCGTCTAGCAAAACATATTATATCACAAGCGCGAATAGTTTACAATGCAAAGTCCAGTCGCAGTTCCAATTTTTAAGGCAAAACCGGAATCACCCTCGGCAGCGAGGCGATGATCGTCCGCTTTTTCATGCCCTGACCGGCCTGATAGGGCCGGATTGATGGGATTGTGCGCTAAATAATTTGATCGGCTCTAAGCGGGCAAAAGAAAAAGCCCTGAAACCCAATGATTTCAAGGCTTTTCGGTGGCGTGCCCGGAGGGATTCGAACCCACGACCTTTTGGTTCGTAGCCAAACACTCTATCCAGCTGAGCTACGGGCACACGCTTCTGACAACGCTTGACTATTATAGCGCCGATGGGCGGGTTTGTCAACGAAAACATTCGGGGAATTGGCGGCGGGCGGGTTAATTTTTGCGCCGGGGAGAGACGGAACGCCGCCGCAGGAACGGCCTCGCATCGTTCCCCATGACCACGAGGCGATCCACGCGCCGGGGGAGGTGATCCCTTCCGGAGGATTTTATACTATTTCCAAATGTAATGCATCGTCGCAGGGGATTTTTTCGCGCAGGGCTGTATCTCCTTCCGCTCGGTGTACGCTGCATTTCACGCCGAAGGCGTATCCCGAAAGGTCGCCTCGCTCCGGCTCCTAGCCCCTGCTTTCTACAATCTCTCCCTGCTTTGGACGCGTTAATATTTTTCAATAGTATGATAGGTGAGAAGCGGCGAGTCTTCGGGCCTCTCTCCCGGGGGGGTATCGGGGGGCCGGAGCCCCGCCGATTTTATTCAAGGCACCCCGGCGGGGGTGGCATCCGCTTTGAAAAAACCGGCGGAAGATTTCGCAGCTTCAGGAATTCGCTTCCGGCGGCCCGCGCCCTCCGGCTTCCATTCATTCCCGCCGACTTGTCGGTGGGAATGCTGTTTCCGCGTATCCGTGCGAACACTGGTACGGGGAACATTTCCCTCCATCAGCGGGCCGCCCGGAAAATTCGCAGATTTTTAGGCCCGCGCAGGCTTTGCCCATGCGTCAAAAAGCCGCTTGCGGATTTTTGAAGCTTACTTACAATACGCCCCGGATGCGGCCTCGCTTCGTGCCCTCGACCAGGCACAGGTAGGTGGCGGCGGCATCGAAGCGGGCGTCGTGCAGCGCGCCGCCGCCGCCGAACCACTCCGCGGCCTTTTCCGCGACGAAGTCCTCCGAAAGCTCGAAAAAGTCCGCGAGCTCGGTGAGCTTGGGCGGCTTGGGCCGGCCGGTGTTGACCTTTCGCGCCAGGTGCATGTCCGCGGTGAAGAAGTTCATCGTGCAGAACGTGGGTTTTTTGGGCAGCTTGAGGCCGCAGCGCTCCATCTCGACGCGCAGGTACTTCTCGTCCGCCGACACGTTGTGGCCCACCCACATGGATGCGGCGGCGAAGTCGGAAAACACGTCCTGCGCCGCGTCCTCGAAGCGCAGGCCTCCGGACAACTCGCGCAGTTGCTCCAGCGAGAAGCCGTGAACCTCCTGGGCGCCCTCGCTCATGTCGTCCACTTCGAAGAACAGGTTCTTGCCCGAGACCTGCCCGCGGTCCACCAGTAAATAGGAAAGCTGGCAGATCTGTCCGGGGGTCAGGTCGGTGGCCTCGGTGTCGAAGACCAGGACGCTCATTGCGCCTTCACCGCTTCTCCGATGCGCCGGAGGGCCTCCTGGACGCGGCTCCTGGGGGTAGCCAGGTTGATGCGCATGAAGCCCGCGCCCTCATCGCCGAAATCGGTGCCGGAGGACAGCCCGACGCCCGCCTTTTCCACAAACAGCCGCTCCAGCGCCCGCTGGGGAAGGCCCAGCTTCCGGCAGTCCAGCCACATCAGGTAGGTGCCCTCCATGCGGCTGGGGACGATCGCGGGCGCGTTCTCCCGGAAGTACGCCTCGGCCAGCTGGCGGTTGCCGTCCAGATACTTGATCAGCGCGTCCAGCCAAGGCGCGCCGTCCCGGTAGGCCGCCGTCTGCGCCACCGCGCCGAAGATGTTGGGGGAATCTGCGCCCATCTTGCGCATGATATCCTTGACGCGGGCGCGGAGCGCGCCGTCCCGGACGACCATCGTGGAGGTTCTGAGGCCCGCCAGGTTGAACGTCTTGGTGCCGGAGACCAGCAGGATCGCCCGCTCCGCGCCGTCAAGCGTCTGGGAGCAGGTGTGGGGGTGCCCCGGCAGCGCGAAGTCCGAATGGATCTCGTCGGCAATCAGCGCCGCGCCGTACCGGTTCAGAAGGTCCATAAAATCCTGCAGCTCCCGCCGGGTCCACACGCGCCCCACCGGGTTGTGGGGGCTGCAGAGCATCACGGCCTTCGCGTCGGCCTTCAGTTGGCCTTCCAGTTCGTCCAGATTCATGCGCCAGCCGCCTTCGGCCTCCACCAGCGGATTAAGCACCAGCTCGCATTCGGCCAGGCGGATCATCCGGTAGAACGGGCCGTAGACCGGCGGCTGCACGATCACCCGGTCGCCGGGGCGCGTGACCGCCTTCAGCGCGAACAGCATCGAATCCACCACGCCGGAGGAGTACAGGCCCCACTCGGGGTTCATGTCGAAGCCGTGCCGCGCCTTCATCCAGCCCGCCACAGCTTCCATCATCGGCCCGTCGAAGTCGGTATAGCCATACGCGCCGTGGGACGCGCGCTCCATGATCGCCCGCTGAACGCACTCGGGCGAGGCGAAGTCCATGTCCGCCACCCACATGGGGACGACGTCCGCCCGGCCGAAGATTTCCTCGTTAAAATCCCACTTTTCACAGAAAGTACCCCGGCGGTCGATGCCCGCCTCGAAGGCTTCAAAAAAAGGACGATTCATCGCACTCTCTCTCCCAGTAACAGAATCAACCCGTTTATTGTAGCATCGTCCCGGCCAAATGGGAAGGCGGGGCGGGGACAAAGTAACGAAATCTTACGGTTAAATCCCCTCGGGGTTCGCTTAGCGGCTTGACACTTTGTAAAGGAGCAAGTAAAATAGTTCTGATAATCAAGTCTTTTTGGCTGGATTTATCTCGGCGCACCCGCGCCGGTTCCGTTAATTTTGCAGGAAGGGGGACTATTCTCGTTGAGTACGCCAATCATCGCGATTCTCTGCGCGTTGATTGCGCTCGCCGCAGGCCTTGTAGCCGGTTTTCTCTACAGACAGAATGTAACCGAAAAGAAGATCGGGCAGACCGAAGACTATGCCAAGAACCTGCTGGACGACGCAACGCGCAAAGCTGAAGAGAAAAAGAAGGAAGCCATACTCGAAGCCAAGGAAGAGATCATTCGCCTCAAGAACGAACTGGACAAGGAAGTCAGAGACCGCCGCAGCGAGGTGACCAGGCTGGAGCGCCGGGTCGCCCAGCGCGAGGAAACGCTGGACAAGAAGCTGGACAACCTGGAAACCCGCGAAGAGAGCCTGAACCAGAAGTACAAGGACGCGGAGCGCCTGGAGGCCGAAGCGCAGGCGCTGCACGACAAGCAGCAGGAAGAACTGGAGCGCGTCTCCAACATGACCCTTGAGGAAGCCCGCGATCAGTTGATGGACCGCATCCGCAAGGACGCCTATCATGACGCCGCCGTCATGGTGCGCGAGATCGAGAGCAAGGCCAAGGAGGAGGGCGACAAGAAGGCCCGGAACCTGATCGCCCTGGCCATCCAGAAGTGCGCCGCCGACCACGTGGCGGAAACCACGGTCTCGGTGGTGGCGCTTCCCAATGACGACATGAAGGGCCGCATCATCGGCCGCGAGGGCCGCAACATCCGCGCCCTTGAAACCGCCACCGGCGTCGATCTGATCATCGACGACACCCCCGAGGCGGTCATCATCTCCGGCTTCGACCCGGTGCGCCGCGAGGTTGCCCGGATGACGCTGGAGAAACTGATCACCGACGGCCGCATCCACCCCGCCCGCATCGAGGAGGTCGTGGAGAAGTCCCGCCGCGAGGTGGAGAACCAGATCCGCGAGGCCGGCGAGCAGGCGGTGTTCGAGACCAACCTGCACGGCATCCACCCGGAGATCGTAAAGCTCTTGGGCCGGATGAAGTACCGCACCAGCTACGGCCAGAACGTGCTCAAGCACTCCATCGAGGTCAGCCACCTGGCGGGCGTGATGGCGGCGGAACTGGGCGCGGACGCGCAGCTGGCGAAGCGCGCGGGCCTACTGCACGACATCGGCAAGGCCATCGACCACGAGGTCGAGGGCACCCACGTCACCATCGGCGTGGACCTGGCCAAGAAGTTCAACGAATCCCCGGCGGTGATCAACGCCATCGCCGCCCACCACAACGACGTCGAGCCTCAGACGGTCGAGGCCGTGCTGGTGCAGGCCGCGGACGCGATTTCCGCCGCGCGGCCCGGCGCGCGCCGCGAGTCGCTGGAGAATTACATCAAGCGCCTGGAGAAGCTGGAGGAGATCTCGAATTCCTTCGAGGGCGTCGAGAAGTCCTATGCCATCCAGTCGGGCCGCGAGGTCCGCATCATCGTCAAGCCCGAGGACGTCAACGACGCCGGCACGCTGATCCTGGCCAAGGAGATCGTCAAGCGCATCGAGCGCGAGATGGAGTACCCCGGCCAGATCAAGGTCAACGTGATCCGCGAGACCCGCGCCGTCGATTTCGCCAAGTAGCGCTGAAAATCCGCTTCGCGTCTTTTCAGCGGATGGCGCAGGCCCTGTAAACTTCGTTTACGGCCGGGCCTGCGCGCGAAGCGGAATGCAACCTGCGGCCGCGCAGGTCGCCCTCCGGTTGCCTTGAATGAATCGGGGGCCCCGGCCCCCGACCCCCCCGCAAGGAGGGGACGCCTCCGTCCGCATGGGGTACAGACATAATCCTGCGACAGGGCCCGCGCATGCGCGGGCCCTGTCGTAAAATAAGTAAAGTTTTTTGATCCAACTTTTTTTCAAAAAAGTTGGCCGCCGGAGGCCCTCGTTTCCCCCGCCTCTGTCGTGTTTTACCGAATTTGTGTTGTCAGTCCCGCGCGCGGGGCGTATAATGAAAGAACTTACCGTTTTGGAGGCGCGTTCGTGGGCCGTATCATCGCGATCACCAACCAGAAGGGCGGCGTGGGCAAGACGACCACGTCGGTCAACCTGTCCGCGTGCCTGGCGGAAAAGGGCAGAAAGACGCTGCTCGTCGACGCCGATCCCCAGTGCAACGCCACCAGCGGCGTGGGCCAGGGGGGCAAGGATTTGAAGTCGGTCTACGACGTGCTGATCGGCGCGTTCCCGGCTTCCGGCGCCATCGTGGACACCGGCTACCAGGGCCTAAGGCTCTTGCCCGCGTCCACCGCGCTGGCCAGCGCCGAGATGGACCTGTTCGACGTGCCCGGCCGCGAGACGATCCTGAGGGACGCGCTCCGGCCCGTTTCCGACGATTTCGACTACATCCTGATCGACTGCCCGCCGTCCCTCAGCCTGATTACGCTGAACGCGCTGGCCGCGGCGGACAGCGTGCTGGTGCCCATCCAGTGCGAATACTACGCGCTGGAGGGCGTCGGGCAGTTGATGACGACGCTGGACAGGGTGCGCCAGCGGCTGAACCCGCGGCTGGAGGTGCTGGGCGTGCTGCTCACCATGCTGGACGGCCGCACCAACCTGGGCATCCAGGTGGTGGAGGACGTCAAGCGCTACTTCCGCGGCAAGGTGTTTTCCACCATCGTGCCCCGGAACGTCCGCCTCAGCGAGGCCCCCAGCCACGGCCTGCCCATCCACCTGTACGACCCCCGCTGCACCGGCACCGAGGCCTACCGCGCGCTGGCCGAGGAACTGATCGAGCGGGTGGAGGAAGAATAACGCCGGGGCTCCCCGTAGGGACTTCCGGACTCCCCTGCTAAGGGAATCCTCATGCAAACCCGCGGCGATTCCCCATTCGCCGGAGAGCGACATGCGCGGTCGAAGGCCGCTACCGCTTTCAAGCGCAGGCCCGGCCGCAAGGCTTCGCCTTGCAGGGCCTGCGCCATACTCCTGGCGATGAAAGCCGCTTGCGGATTTCATCGCCCTCATGAAGGGAGGCGATCACATGGCCAAAACCCCAAAGCACGGCTTGGGACGCGGCCTGGAGGCTCTTTTGGGCGGGGAGGCGCCCCTGGCCCCGGAGGGAGAAACGGGCGACCAGGTGCTGTCCATCCGCCTTCAGGACATCGACGTCAACCGCGAACAGCCCCGCCGCAGCTTCGACGAGGACAGCCTTCGCGAGCTTTCAGAATCCATCCGCTCGGTGGGCGTGGTGCAGCCGATCCTGGTGACCCGCGCGGGCGCCAGGTATTCGATCATCGCGGGCGAGCGCCGCTTTCGGGCTGCCCGGATGGCCGGCCTGCACGAGATCCCGGCCATCGTCCGGGACTACGACGCGACCAAGCGCCTGGAGATCGCGCTGATTGAGAACCTGCAGCGCGAGGATTTGAACCCGGTGGAAGAAGCGATGGGCGTCCGGGGCCTGATCGCCGAATGCGGCTACACCCAGGAGCAAGCCGCCACGAGGCTGGGCAAGAGCCGCCCGGCGGTGGCCAACCTTTTGCGCCTTCTGACGCTGCCGGACGCGGTTCTGGACATGCTAAGGGATGGCACGCTGTCCGCGGGCCACGCGCGGGCGCTGGCGGGGCTTGATTCCGCCGAGGCGCAGGTGCGGCTGGCCAACCTGACGAAGGCGCAGGGCCTGAGCGTCCGCCAATTGGAGCGCATCTGCCAGCAGCAGGCCGCGCCCACCGAGAAAAAGTCCAAACCCCGCCAGGCGGCGGAGCTTGTGAAGCTCGAGTCGATGGCGCGGGACGCGTTCGGCACGAGGGCGAGGCTCGAGGGCGACGAGTCGCGCGGCAGGCTGATCCTGTCCTATTCCAGCTATGAGGATCTGGAGCGCATCTGGGACGTCTTAAACGGCGTCCTGAGCCAGAAATGAGGGGAGAACGCCATGAGCGTCAGCGATTTTGAACTGAATATCCTGGAAATCCTGAAGGAGGACGGCCGCACGCCCCCGGAGCGCATCGCCGTGATGACGGGCAGCGATGTTTCGACCGTGCGCGAGTCCATCCACAGCATGGAATCCCGCGGCATACTGGTCAAGTACCCCGCGATGATCAACTGGGACAAGGCCGGCGCGGAGGAGGTCGAAGCGCTGATCGAGGTGCGCGTCACCCCCCAGCGGGATCAGGGCTTCGACGCCATCGCCGAGCGCATCTACCGCTTCGAGGAGGTGTCCAGCGTCTTTTTGATGAGCGGCGCCTACGACCTGATGGTGCTGGTGCGCGGCCGCACGATCAAGCAACTGGCGCTGTTCGTATCCGAAAAGCTGTCCACGCTGGAGCACGTGAACTCCACCGCCACCCACTTCGTGCTGAAGAAGTACAAAAACGAGGGCGTCATCCTGGAAGGCGTCCGCCGCGATGAACGGCTGGCGGTGAGCCCATGAATTACGACCGGATCGTGTGCCGGAGGATGGCCGAGGTTCCGCCCTCCGGCATCCGCAAATTCTTCGACATCGTCAGCGAGATGAAGGACGCGATCTCGCTGGGCGTGGGCGAGCCGGACTTCACCACCCCCTGGAGCTACAGCGACGCGGCCATCTACTCGCTTCGGCAGGGCCGCACCCACTACACCTCCAACTGGGGCCTGATCGAGCTGCGCCGCGCCATCGCGGGGTACCTTGAGAACCGGTTCCAGATTCAGTATGACCCGAAGGACGAGATCCTGGTGACCGTCGGCGCCAGCGAGGGCATCGATCTGGCGCTCCGCGCACTGGTGGAGCCGGGGGACGAGGTGATCGCCCCGGACCCGACCTACGTGTCCTACGCGCCGGGCATCGCCTTCGCCGGGGGCACCTGCGTCCCGCTCAAGACCGGCGCGGAGGATTCCTTCCGCATGACGCCGGAGGCTTTGCGCGCATGCCTCACGCCCAGGACCAAGGCGCTGATCCTGCCCTACCCCAACAACCCCACCGGCGGCGTGATGGGGCGGGAGGACCTTGAGAAGATCGCGGAAGTGCTGAGGGGTACCGACGTGATCGTCATCGCCGACGAGATCTACGCCGAACTCACCTACGGCGGCCGGTCGCACCAGTCGTTCGCGTCCATCCCGGGCATGTGGGAGCACACCATCACGCTCTCCGGCTTCTCAAAGGCCTTCGCGATGACCGGCTGGCGGCTGGGCTACGCCTGCGCGCCGAAGGAACTTACCCAGCTGATGTGCAAAATCCACCAGTTCACCATGCTGTGCGCGCCCACCGCGGGCCAGTACGCCGCGCTGGAGGCGCTGAAGATCGGCGCGGAAAACGGCTACGCCGACGTGACCGCGATGGTCCGCGCCTACGACCGCAGGCGGCGGCTGGTGGTGGACGGGTTCAATAAGCTCGGCCTGCCCTGCTTCGAGCCGCTGGGCGCGTTCTACGCGTTCCCCTCCATCAAGGGCACCGGCATGGACTCCCAGACGTTCTGCCACAGCCTGTTGATGGAGCAGAAGGTGGCCGCTGTGCCCGGCGACGCGTTTGGCGCGGGCGGCGAGGGCCACATCCGCATCTCCTACGCTGCCTCCGCCGAGAAGCTGGCCGAGGCGCTCACCCGAATCGGACGATTTCTGGAAAAGCGCTGAAAATCCGCTGCGCGTCTTTTCAGCGGAAGGAACAGGTTGCTGGGAACGCAGGTTGCTGGGAACGATTGAAAGCATTCGCGGAGCTTGTCAGCAGACAAATCCCGCCGGGCGACCGGCGGGATTTGTGCATTACGGGACGACGACGGCCCGCGCCTTGATCGCCTTCAGCTTGCCCGGGCCGATGCCCTCCACGTTTAGCAGATCCTCCGGGGACGAGAGCGCGCCGCCTTCCTCGATCCGCGCCCGGATGCGCTCTGCCAGCACCGGCCCCACGCCGGGGATGGTCATCAGCAGTTCTTCATTCGCCCGGTTCAGATCGATCATCGCCCGGCCGTTCAGGCGCGTCACGCCCGCGGGCGGCGTAAGTGGCGGCACCACCCGCGGCGCGTTGGGCCGGGACTCCAGGATCAGCAGCAGCGCGAACACCAGCAGCACCGGCAGTGTGAGCGCCATCAATTTCCGCAATCCCGCCCCCTCCTTCCGCCGTCTGGGTGGATGCTATCGCGCCCGGCGTGCCCGGGCCAGCGGAATCCGAACACGTGTTTGTTTCTCTGTAAATTCGGCGCCGGAGCGCTGGCAGGCGGGTGCCGTTTATGGTATAGTAAAAGCGGAGTAACATAAAGGGGCGTGAAGACGTCAATGGCCGCTGAAAAGAGCGCGGATAAGGGCACCGTGTCCCGCAAGCTGGGCGAAGATCGAAAAAAGGCGCTGGAAGTGGCGCTTGGAAAAATTGAGAAGGATTTCGGCAAGGGCTCGGTGATGAAGCTGGGCGACGCGGGCAAATTGCAGGTGGAGGTCATCTCGACAGGCTGCCTGCCGGTGGACTTCGCGCTCGGCGTCGGGGGCCTGCCAAGGGGCCGCATCATCGAAATCTACGGGCCGGAATCCTCAGGCAAGACCACGCTGGCGCTGCACGTGGTGGCCGAGGCGCAAAAGGCCGGCGGCACCGCGGCGTTCATCGACGCCGAGCACGCGCTGGACCCGATATACGCAAAGGCGCTGGGCGTGGACATCGACGAATTGTACATCGCCCAGCCCGACAACGGCGAGCAGGCGCTCGACATCTGCGAGGCGCTGGTGCGCTCCGGCGCCATCGACGTGGTGGTCATCGACTCGGTGGCCGCGCTGGTGCCCCGGGCCGAGATCGAGGGCGACATGGGCGACAGCCACGTCGGCCTCCAGGCGCGGCTGATGAGCCAGGCGCTTCGAAAGCTCGCCGGCGTGATCTCCAAGACCAACGCGATGGCGATCTTCATCAACCAGCTACGCGAGAAGGTCGGCGTAGTCTACGGCAACCCGGAGACCACCACCGGCGGCAAGGCGCTGAAGTTCTACGCGTCGGTCCGCATCGACGTGCGCAAGGGCGAACCGATCAAAAACGGCGCGGACGTGATCGGCTACCGCACCAAGATCAAGATCGTCAAAAACAAGGTCGCGCCGCCGTTCCGCACCGCCATCGTGGACATGCTGTTCGGCGAGGGCATCTCCCGCGAGGGCGCGCTGCTCGACATGGCCATCGAGCGGGGATTCATCAAGAAGAGCGGCGCGTGGTTCTCCTATGACGATCAGCGCATCGGCCAGGGCCGCGACAACACCCGCAAGTACATCAAGGAGCACCCGGAGATCTACGAAGCGCTGACCAAAAAGCTCCGGGACGCGTTCTCCACCGGCGGCCTCGAGGCTCCCCACGAGCCGGGCGTCGAGGAGGACGACGAGGAGCCGCTGGACGACGGGGAATAACGAGGGGAACGCCGGAGGGCGGAGCCCCTCCGGACCACCCGCCAAAGGGCCTGAGGCCCTTTGGAAACCCACAAAAGGATTATACGATGAAAGCGCAAGGCGTATCGATGCGTCCTGCGCTTTTCTTGTCAGGCGGGGACACACAGAGAACCGTTCCCTGTGTAGGGCCCTCCCTGCCTTATTCTTTTTTGTGAGGGTTCCAAGGGGAATCATTCCCTTTGGCAGGGGCCCGGGGACGGAGTCCCCGGCGTGCCCTCCGTCTCCCTCAGCAGCGCCTCGACTTCCTCCGGCGTGAGCTTTCTGTAGTGGCCGGGTTCGAGGCCGTCCAGCGTGATGTTCATCACCCGAACGCGCTCCAGCGTATGGACGCGATAGCCCAGCGCGTCGCACATCCTGCGGATCTGGCGGTTGATGCCCTGCACCAGCACGATGCCAAAGGACCTGTCGCCGGTCTTCCAGACGCGGCAGGGCAGCGTGACCCGATCCAGGACGGGCACGCCCGAGGCCATCTTCCTCAGGAATTCCTCCGTCACCGGCTGGGTCAGCGACACCCGGTACTCCTTTTCGTGGCCGCCCGCGGCGCGCAAAATGCGGTTGACGATGCCGCCGTCGCTGGTCAAAAGCAATAGCCCGCTGGAATCCCTGTCCAGCCGCCCGATCGGAAACACCCGCTCCGGGTAGTTCAGGTAGTCGATCACGTTCATCGGCTCCCGGCGGTCGGTGGTGCACACGATGCCCTTGGGCTTATGGAGCGCCAGGTACACTTTCGGCGCGCCGCCGGTCACCTCTTTCCCGTCCACGGCCACCCGCGCGCCCTCCACCACCTGGTCGCCCAGCACCGCCCGGCGACCGTCGATGGTCACCCGCCCCTCCTCAATCAGCCTGTCCGCCTCCCGGCGCGAGCAATAGCCGCTGTCTGAAAGCAGCCGGTTGATGCGCATGCCTGGAAGATCTTGCTTTTTCATGAAAACTTTTCTCCAGTTCTATGGATAATCTGTAACATACATGATACAATAGGGAATGCAAACACTGCAAGAAGGCTTGGGGGCCGGATGATGGATTTTACAAAGTTTGCGCTGAAGGCGGGAGGGATCCTGCTTCCCCAGGGCGTCGACCTCACCAAGTGGGCGGTGATCGCCTGCGACCAATTCACTTCCCAGCCCGAGTACTGGGAGAGAGTGGAAAAGGCGGTGGGCGACGCGCCCTCGACGCTGAACCTGATCTATCCGGAAGCCTGGCTCTCCCGGGGCGATCAGCGCATCCCACTGATCCACCGGGCGATGCGGCAGATGCTGCAAGGCGTGCTGGCCCCGGCGACGGACGGCTTCGTGCTGGTGGCGCGGCGGGTGTCCACCGGCACCCGGCTGGGGCTGATGGCGGCGGTGGACCTGGAGCAGTACGATTATTCCCCCGAATCGAAGGCGCTGATTCGCCCCACCGAAAGGACGATCCCGGAGCGCATCCCGCCCCGGATGAAGGTTCGCCTGGCCGCGCCGCTTGAGGCGCCCCACGTGCTCCTGTTGGTGGACGACCCGGAAAAGACGCTCTTGGAGCCGCTGTTTGAGATTCGAAACACCTTGCGATCGCTGTACGACTTCGATTTGATGCTGGGCGGCGGCCGGGTCTGCGGCTGGGCGGTGGAGGGCGAGGCGCTGAAAAGCGTGGAGGCGGCGCTTAATGGCCTCTACGAAAAGTGCGAAGGCCTGCTCTACGCGGTGGGCGACGGCAACCACTCCCTCGCCACCGCCAAGGCCTCGTGGGAGGAGATCAAGGGGCGGCTTGCGCCCGCCGAGGCCATGAGGCACCCGGCCCGGTACGCGCTCGTCGAAATCGGAAACCTGTTCGACCCGTCGCTGGTATTCCAGCCGATCCACCGCGCGGTGTTCGGCGCGTCGGGCGCGGATTTGTCGCTGGACTTCATCATGTGGTGCCGCGCCCGCGGCGTGGGCGTGGCCGCCTGCGACGAGGACAGCGCTCAATTGTACCTGCTGGACGCGCCGGTGAAGCTGGTCAACGCGCCCGACGTCCCGCCGGTGGCGCTATTGCAGCCGTTCCTGGACGAGTGGCTCGCGGCCCATCCGGAGGCGTCGGTGGACTACATCCACGGCGCGGACGCGCTGGAATCGCTGCGCATGAGGGGCGCGGCGGGCGTGAGGCTCACCGCCATCGACAAGTTCCAGCTGTTCCCCGGCGTGCGCGCCGGCGGGGCGCTGCCGCTCAAGAGCTTTTCGATGGGCGAGGCGCGGGACAAACGGTACTATCTGGAGTGTCGTTCGCTGCTCGGCTGACGCTTCGCGAGTCACCCAAAATCCACTTCGTGTCTTTTGGGTGAGGGAGAGGGACTGCGCGGGCCTGAAAACGAACGATGAAAATCCGCTGCGGCGTCTTTTCATCGGGAAAGAGAAGGACTGCGCGGGCCTGAAAATCTGCGGATTTTCCGGGCGGCCCGCTGACTTAATGAATTGTTTCCTCCGCCAGTGTGCGCACTGGTTCCGGAAACGCATTCCCACCGCACCGGTCGGTGGGAATGAATAAAGCCAGAAGTGCGCGGGTCGCTGGAAACGATTGAAGTCCGGAGACGGGGGGCATGCCCTCCTTGATCGATTATACCAGATTCCTCCATTGTTTGAAAGGGGTTCAAAATGGCCAAGGCAATCCTCAAAAAGACGCGGGAGGCGCGGGTTCGCTCCGGCCACCCGTGGGTGTTCGCCTCCGACGTGGAGCAGGTGGAGGGCGACTTCCAGCCGGGCGACGTGGTGGAGGTCATGTCCTCAAAGGGCGTGTACCAGGGCCGGGCGTTCTATAACCCGAAATCCCAGATTGCGCTTCGAATGCTGACCCGGCGCGACGAGCCGGTGGACGAGGCCTTCTTCCGCCGCCGCATCCGGGAGGCGATCGAGTACCGCAGGCGGTTCTCCGATTTCAACAGCTGCCGCCTGATCTTCGCGGAGTCCGACTTCCTGCCCGCGCTGATCGTGGACAAGTTTTCCGACGTGCTGGCGGTGCAGTCGCTGGGCCTAGGCATCGAAAAGTGGAAGGACCTGATCGTGTCCATCCTGGTGGACGAGCTTCATCCCCGGGGCATCTACGAGCGGGACGACGTGCCCGTCCGAAGGCTCGAGGGCATGGAGCAGGTGACCGGGCTGCTTTACGGCGAGGTGCCGGACCGCGTGGAGATGACGGAGAACGGCGTACGGTATCTCGTGGACGTGAAGAACGGCCAGAAGACCGGCTTTTTTCTGGATCAGAAGGAGAACCGCGCCGCCATCGCCCCGCTGTGCCCGGGCGCGCGGGTGCTGGACTGCTTCTGCCACAACGGGTCGTTCGCGCTGAACGCGGCGAAGTACGGCGCGGCGGACGTGCTGGGCGTGGACATCTCGGAGGAGGCGGTCGCCGTCGCCCGGGAGAACGCGCAATTGAACCATCTGGAAGCCGCTAGGTTCGAGGCGGCCAACTGCTTCGACCTTTTGCGCGAGCTGTCCGATAAAAAGGAGCAGTTCGACCTGGTGGTGCTGGATCCGCCCGCCTTCACCAAGACCCGGGCGGCGCTTGAGAGCGCGCTTCGGGGCTACAAGGAGATCAACCTGCGGGGCATGAAGCTGACGAGGCCCGGCGGGTTCCTGGTCACCTGTTCCTGCTCCCAGCACGTGTCGCCCCAGGCGTTCTCCGACATGCTTAACGAGGCCGCGAGGGACTCCAAGACCAAGCTGCGCCTGGTGGAATCCCGCGGGCAGGCCCACGACCACCCGGTGCTGCCCGCGTCCCCCGAGACCCACTACCTGAAGTGCCAGATCCTGCAGGTGATGGACTGACATGAGCCCCATCGAGCCGCCCCCGGAGCGCCGCGCCAGCCGCCGGAAACAGCGGCGGGCGAGGCGGGATCGAACCCTCCTCTGGCTTGCCGCGTGCGTTCTCGCCGCGGCAGGCCTGGTTTTGCTAACGGGCGCGCTGAAACCGGGCGCGGACTTGGCGGCCGTGGCGAACGCGCCGAGCGCAAGCGGGGCCGCCGTGGTTCCCTCCCCGGCTGCGCCATCGCCGCCCCCGTCTCAAGCGCCGTTTGAAACGCCGTCGCCCGAGCCTACCTTTACGCCCGCTCCTGGGCCGGTCACGCTGACCGTCTCCGCCGCGGGCGACTGCACGCTGGGCGGGGACGCGTCCCAGCGCACCTGCGCCGCCTTCGCCAAGGCCTACAAGGCGAACGGGCCGGACTACTTCCTGAAGAACGTCCGGGACATCTTCCAGAGCGACGACCTGACGGTGGTCAACCTGGAAGGGCCGCTGACCCTTGCTACGAAGTGCCGGGACAAGCAGTTCGCCTTCCGGGGCGACCCGGACTACGCGAAGATTTTGACCTGCGGGGGTGTCGAGGCGGCGAACCTGGCCAACAACCACGCCAAGGACTACTACGGCCAGGGGCTTCAAGACACCGCCAAAGCCCTCAAGGGCGCGGGCGTCGCGCGGTTTGGCTGGGGGAACGACGAGATCCTGACCATCCAGGGCGTCCGGGTGGGCCTGTGCGGTTTCGGCGTGTGGTACACCTCCGTCAAGGGGATGCAGAAGGAAATCGCGGGCCTTAAAAAGCGATGCGATGTGGTGATCGCCTCGATCCACGGCGGCGACGAGGGCGAGGGCCGCGCGCTCAAGGTGCAGAAATCCTACGACCGCGCCGCGGTTCAGGCCGGGGCCAGCTTGGTGCTGGGCCACCACCCGCACGTGGTCGGCGGCATCGAAAAGTACCAGGGCGCGACCATCGTCTACAGCCTGGGCAACTTCTGCTTCGGCGGCAACTTGAACCCGGGCGACAAGGACACGTTCATCTTCCGGCAGACCTTCGAGGTGTCGCCGGAGGGCGTCAAGGCGGCGGGCGAGGTGGTCATCCCCTGCTCGATCTCCGGCAGCAAGGCAAAGAACGACTACCAGCCCTTTCCGCTGACCGGTGGCGACGCCAGGCGCGTGCTCGACCGCATCGGGAAGCTGTCCAAGGATTTCGAAACCCCGATCGATCTGACCGCCTCCCGGGAGCGGCTTGAAGAAAGCGGTACCTGATACCAATCCAAAACAAGCGCGGCCTCCGTTCCCCTCCGGGGGTTCGGGGGCCGCGCCCCTGATTCATTTAAAGCAGCCGGAGGGCGGCATGTACGGCCGCAGGTTGCTACCGCTTCGCGCGCAAGCCCGGCCGCGCACGAAGTGTGCAGGGCTTGCGCAACCGCAATCAAAAGCCGCGCAGCGGATTTTGATTGCCTTTACGCTTTCCCGATCCGCGCCGCCATCACGGTGATGTCGTCCCGGGCCTGGCCCTGCCGATCCAGCGAAAGCCTTGTCAGCTCCTCGCATAACGCCTGGGGCGGCTCGCCGGAGAGGGACAGCGCCGCCTGCTCCAGCCACTCGCGCTCGCCGTCCAGCGTGAAATCGATCAGACCGTCGGTCATCATGATCAGCGTGTCGCCCGGCTGCAGCCGCATGTGCGCCCCGGCGGGCGTCACCCCCTCCAGAATGCCCATCGGCAGCCGCCCGCCCTCGACGCGCTTCACCTCGCCGCGCCGAATCACCAGGCTATCGCAGCCGCCCAGCTTGGAAAACGTCGCGGCGCAGGCGTTCAGGTCCAATACGCACAGGTCCGCGGTGGCGAACATGTCGTCCCCGCCCAACAGCATCAACAGCTGGTTCACCGAATCGAAGGCCAGATCCCGCTCCACCTCGGCGGCGAGGAACCTGCGGATCAGCCGCACCGCGGTGCGGCTCTCCCGCGCGGCGTCCGGCCCGGTGCCCATGCCGTCCGACAGCATCATCAGCACCCGACCGCCCGGCAGCCCGGCCGCCAGGTGGCTGTCGCCGGAGGGCTGGGTGGACTCCTTCGCGCGGGAAACGAAGCCCACCGTGGCGGTGTAGCGGGGCGCCTGGAAGAAGCACAATTCGCCCGAGACCCCGCCCTCCGGCAGCGACGGCGCGCGAAGCGGCAGGCCCAATTCCGCGGAAAGCCTCGTCGCCGCGCGCTTGGCCTCCTCCGGGCGCCATACGCCCTCCCGCTTGACCGCGGTGATCGTCACGGACCCGCTCGGCCCGCCCTTGAGCGCCAGCACCTCCCGGGTCTTGATCGCCTCCCGATCCAGCGCCGCGATCGCCTGCCGAGAGAGCAGCGCGTCCACCTTGACCGGCGACGAGAGCGCGCCCGAGGCCCGGGTTAAAAGCGACTCTGCCTGCCGGAACTGGCGCCCCAACAGCTGCGACGCCTGGCCCCGCGCCAGCGCGCTGCGGCGCTCCAGCGCGAAGTCCTTGAGCAGCGGCCCCAGCCGCTGGGGAATCTGCCCGGCGCGGCGGCAGTGCCTCGCCACGTCCGGCGGCAGCTCGTCCCCCTCGCGCAGCACTTCGCCCGCGGCGGCCCGGGCCACCAGGCCGCACATCAGCCGCCCGGCGCGGGCGCTCCCGCCATCCCAGCAGGAGGCGTTCATCGCGCAGCCGCGGCAGAGATGCGAGCGCATCCTGCCGACCACCGCCCGCTCGTCCACGGCGTCAAACGGCGCCTCGTACCCCGACGCCAGTTCGCCGAACACCTGGCCCATCGCCTTAACCCGCTTGCGCGCGTCGGAGAGCAGCCGGGCGGCCAGCCGCTCCGGGTCGTGCCCCGCGTCCTGAGGCAGAAACCATGCCCAGACCTTTTCCATGAATTTGAGCGGCAATACGCAGTAGACGAGCCCCGCCGCGAATGCCCACGCCGGGTGCAGCGCGCCGTAGCTGGCCCCCAGCCCGTAGAGCAGCGTCACCATGTTGGTCAGCGCGAACGCCAGCGCCGCCGCCCAGCGGCCCAGGCCGCCCGCCGCGCCCGCGGTCAGCGCGCACAGCCCCAGCGCCGCGCCGACGAACCGGTCGCCGCCGGAAAACGACAGCGCCGCGCCGTAGAGCAGCCCCGCCGCCGCGCCCTGCCCCGCCCCCAGCGAGGAGGCGATCAGGCATAATACCGCCGCCACCGGCGGCGCGACCAGCGGCCCCGCCACCGGGATGCAGCGGATGCCCATCAGCGCCAGCGCGGAGACCAGCGAAATCGCCACCTGCTCGTCCCGCATCAGGCGGTCCCTGTCGGAGCGGATCATGACCGCGCTTAAGAGCACCGGCGCGACCGAGGCGGCGATCACCGCGTTGGCGGCGGCCATCATCTCGTTGTAGGGCAGCCCCTGGGAGGCGGCCAGCGCTGGGATCAGCGTGGAGAGGCCCGCGACGGCCGCCACCTGCGCGTCCCGCCCGCCCAGGAACGAATCCGCCCCCGGACCCGGGCGGAAGCGCGCGGGCAGGTGCATGACCGCCACCGTCAACGCCTGGGCGATCGCGCAGCCGAGCAGCGGCGTCAGCGCGAGAAAGCCCAGCGCCGGGTTCAGCCCCAGCGCGCACCCGATCCATAGCGCCCAAGCCGGCGTGCCGGCGGCCAGCCCCGCCGCCATCATCGCAATGGCGAAGGGCGACTGATCGGTGAGCAGCGTGGCGCGGGTCAGCAGCAGCATCAGAACCGACCAGGGTAGGAGCCGGGCGGCCGCCAGCGCGCCGCTTGAGCGCGCCGCGCGCACTTCTTCACGCAGCATAACGAGACCTCCGAAATCCTTGGTGACACGGTAAAAACATTATCACGGGGGTGACGCCAGTATGTATGCGGTCAGCCCCCGCCGTATGCCGGAAAACCGGCGCTGCCAAAAAATAATTGTTTCACCGCGCGGCCCGATTTTTTCCAGAGAAGCGCGGTTGACCGGGGTTTTATTCCAATAAATTGCATCTTTAGCAATGTGAATTATTCATGGCGTTTCCTCGGCTGTTGACAAACCGCGCCGCCGCATGCTATCATGATTCTTACGATAGAGGCGCAGCGATGATGAGTACCCGGCGGAGAAGGTATTCCGTGAAACCGGGGAAAGGATAACCTGCCGAAACGGCTTGACAGACATGCCAAGGCGTTGGTCCGCAAGTGAAAACCCTGCGGACTCCCACCAGGATTCCACCTGGTGGAGGCGCTGTCGGTGTAGGGCCAGAGAGGGCTGCATCGATGGATGCGGCCCTTGTTGTTTCTGGGAAACCCAAGGAATGCCAAGTAAGGGAAAAGAGGTGCGATTCAACGTGAAGAGGGTCCTTGCCATCATCCTCGCTCTGCTCCTCCCGCTGGCGCTGGCGCCTGCCGCCGGCATGGCGCAGTCCCAGGACAACAGCAACACGCTGGTGCTGTTCCTGACCGACGACCCGGAGACGCTGGACGGACAATTGACCACCGACTCCTACACCATCCCGCTGAACTGCTTTGACCGCCTGGTCGAGTGCGAGACCAACGACAAGGGCGAGGCGCAGCTGGTGCCGGGCCTGGCCGAGAGCTGGGATGTGTCCTCCGACGGCCTCACCTACACCTTCCACCTGCATAAGGGCGTCAAGTTCCAGAACGGCGCCGACTTCACCGCGGACGACGTGGTCTACACCGTCAACCGCATGATGAACCCCAAGACGCTGGCCAAGAACACCGACTTCATGGACATGATTAAGGGCGCGGCGGAGTTCTATAATGACACCACCGGCGCCATCACCGAGGTTTCGGGCGTGAAGGCGCTGGACGACTACACCGTCGAGTTCACGCTGGAGGCGCCGTTCGGCTCGTTCCTGGCCAACATCGCCACCCCCGGCTGCGCGATCTACGACCGCGAGACCACCGAGGCCGCGGGCGACCAGTTCGGCGTCGATCCTTCGAAGTGCATCGGCACCGGCCCCTTCCAGGTCGTGAAGTGGGCCCGCGGCGCCGAAGTGGACCTTGTGACCAACAAGAATTACTTCAAGGGCGCCTCGAAGCTGGACGGCATCAAGTTCATGATCGTGCCCGACCAGGACACCCAGCGCATGATGTTCGAAACCGGCCAGGTGGACGTGTTCAACTTTGAGTACGCGCCGGCCCAGCTGTCCTACTTCCTGGATAAGCCGGAGTACGCGGACAGGATCGTGTCCGGCCTGCGCGCCGGCACCTACTACTACCTGTTCAACGAGTCCATCCCTCCGCTGGACAACCCGAAGGTCCGCCAGGCGCTGTTCATGGCGATCGACCGCCAGGGCATCCTGGACGCCATCTTCGGCGGCAAGGGCAACGTGGTCAACGGCTTCGTGCCCGAGGGCGTGCTGGGCCACAACCCGAACCTGCCCGAGATCAAGTACGATCCCGACGCCGCCAAGGCGCTCTTGGCCGAGGCCGGCTACCCCAACGGCTTCGACATGGAAGTGGCCGAGTTCGCCGACAGCCAGTTGGCCGAGCAGGTCAACGAGGTCATCCAGAGCCAGCTCGCGCAGATCGGCGTGAACGTCAAGATCGACGCGATGGACGACGCCACATTCTACGGCCAGCGCGCCGAGGGCCTGCTGCCCTCCTACTACAACTCCTGGTCGGCGGACTTCAACGACCCGGACAACTTCCTCTACACCTTCTTCTCCGAGAAGAACTCCAAGACCCGCTCCTCCAACTACGCCAACCAGGACGTCTGGAAGATGCTGGAGGACGCCCGCGTGATGGTGGATCCGGACGCGCGCCTCAAGAAGTACCAGGACGCCGAGGCCATCCTCGTCGACACCGATTACGCCATCCTGCCGATGTACCAGCTGCAGCACCTGTTCTGCCTGAACCCCAGGGTCAAGAACTTCAAGGTGGCCTGGAACGGCTGGAACGACCAAAGCTTCTACTCGGTCGAAATTCAGAACCCGTAACCTCGTTCGCAGCCCCATGTACCGCCGCCGCGGGCCGCAGCCCGCGGCGGCGGCGGGGCCCCCTTTCCCGGCGGCTCCCCTGGGGAGCCGCCGGGAAAGGGGGCAACAATTGTTGCGGAGAAAATCCGCGAAGCGGATTTTCTCCGCGATCAGCGGCACTGCGCGCGCCTGAAATCCTGCGGGATTTCCGGGCGGCGCGCTGACTTAAGGGTTTGTTTCCTCCACCAGCGTGCGCGCTGGTTCCGGAAACCGTTTCCGGCGCGCAGGTCGCCGGAAATGATGAGAGCCCTGACGGGGTTTGACGAAAGCATACATCGGAAAATCCATGTGAAAGCGAGCTAAGCCAATGGGCAAGTACATCCTCCGGCGCGTGCTGATCACCATTCCGGTCCTGATCGGCATGGTGTTCGTCATCTTCTTCATGCTCAACGTCGTGGCGGGCGACCCGGTCACGATCATGATGAAGGAGAAGATCAAGCCCGACGTGATCGAGACGCTGCGCAAATCCATGCACCTGGACGATCCGTTTATCGTGCGCTTCGGGCGCTACCTGTGGGACGCGCTGCACGGTGACCTGGGCACCTCCTACAAGCTGAAGATGCCGGTGACCAAGCTGATCGCGGGCGCGTTCCCGGCCACGCTGAAGCTGGCGGTGCTGGCGGCGCTGTTCGCGTGGATCGTGGGTATCCCGATTGGCATCGTGTCCGCGGTGCGCAAGAACACCTGGGTGGATCACCTGTTCATGGGGTTTTCGCTGTTCGGCGTGTCGATGCCGGTTTTCTGGATCGGCCTGATCCTTCAGAACGCGTTCAAGTACGTGCTGCCGATTTCGGGCTTTGACACCTGGAAGCACATGATCCTGCCCACGATCGTGCTGGGCTGGCAGTCCAGCGGCACGATTTCCCGGCTCACCCGGTCCAGCCTCCTCGAGGTCATGCGAAACGACTACATCCGCACCGCCCGCGCCAAGGGCCTCCGGGAACTGCTCATCATCACCAACCACGCCTTTAAAAACGCGATCATTCCGGTGGTCACTGTGATGGCGATCCAGCTGGCGAGCCTGCTCTCCGGCGCGGTCATCACGGAGACCATCTTTTCCATCCCCGGCATCGGGCGGCTGTCGGTGAACGCCATTCAGAACCGGGACGCCCCGCTGCTTCAGGGCACGGTGATCTTCACCGCCGCGCTGATCATCGCGGGCAACCTGATCGCGGATCTGCTATATTCAGTCATTGATCCGCGGATCCGTGTCGATTAAGAGAGGTACTTTGGATGAACAAGCGCAATCCCTTCCGGCTCCGCAGCGCCTCCGACCGCTACTCGCACGAGGCTGCGGAGGCCATTCTGGCGGGCGAAGGCCCGTCTCAGGGCACGGGGATTTTGGACAGCCTGAAGGATATGTTTCGCGCCAACAAGGCGGCGCTGATCGGCCTTGTCATCATTTTGCTGTTCGCGGTGATGGCGATCTTCGCGCCGCTGATCGCGCCCTACAACCCCTATCTGGTCATGCTGAAGGACCGGCTGAAGGCGCCGACCCTGATGCACCTTTTGGGCACCGACGAGATCGGCCGCGACATGCTCACCCGCGTGATGTACGGCGGGCAGATTTCGCTGGCGATCGGCCTCGTGCCCTCGTTTCTGTCGCTGGTGATCGGCTCGGTGCTGGGGCTGATCGCGGGCTACTACGGCGGCAAGGTGGACGGGCTCATCATGCGCCTTGCGGACGTGGTGCTGGCGTTCCCGTCGCTTTTGCTCGCGATGGTGGTCATGTACATCCTGGGCGCGACGCTATTGAACCTTTTCATCGCGCTATCGATCATAAACTGGGCGGGCACGGCGCGCGTGGTGCGGGCGCAGACGCTGGCGCTGAAGGAGAAGGAATTCATCGAGGCGGCGCGCTCGATGGGCGTGAGCCGGCGGAAGATCATGTTCCGCCACATCCTGCCCAACTGCGTGCCCAGCCTGATCGTGCTGTTCACGCTGGACATCCCCGGCTCGATCCTGTCCGAGGCCAGTTTGAGCTTTCTCGGCGTGGGCGCGCAGCCGCCCCAGGCCAGCTGGGGGCTGATGATCTCCGCGGGCAAAAAGTACGCCTACCAGTGCCCCTGGCTGGTGCTGGCGCCGGGCATCGCGATCCTTCTGATCACGCTCGCCTTCAATTTTCTGGGGGATGGCCTCCGGGATGCGATGGATCCCTACTTGAAAACCTGACGGGAGGGCGGTACAATGGAACAGACGAAGGCCGGGCCGCTGCTCTCGATCGAGGGGCTGGTCACCACCTTCCGGATGCGCGGCGGCACGGGCAACGCGGTGGACGGGATAGACCTTGAAATCGGCAAGGGCGAGACGGTGGGCCTGGTGGGCGAATCCGGCTGCGGCAAGAGCGTGACCGCGATGTCGATCATGCAGCTATTGCCCGATACGGCGAAGATCACCGCCGGAAAGATACTGTTCGCCGGTGAGGATCTGGCGAAGTACACCCGCGGGCAGATGCTGAAAATCGACGGCGACCGGATCTCGATGATCTTTCAGGAGCCGATGACCTCGCTGAACCCGGTCAAGACCGTGGGCCACCAGGTGCGGGAGGCGATCCTGCTGCACCAGAAGGTATCCCACCGCGAGGCCAAGGCCCGGGTGATCGACATCTTCCGGAAAGTCGGCATCCCGGAGCCTGAGCGGCGCTACGGCCAGTACCCGCACCAGCTGTCCGGCGGGCTTCGCCAGCGCGTGATGATCGGCATGGCGATGGTCTCGTCGCCCGATCTTCTGATCGCGGACGAGCCGACGACGGCGCTGGACGTGACCATCGAGGCGCAAATCCTGAGGCTGATGAGCGCGCTGCAAAAGGAGCAGGGCACGTCGATCCTGATGATTACCCACAACCTGGGCGTGGTGGCGGAGGTCTGCGACCGCGTGTACGTGATGTACGCCGGGCAGGTGGTGGAGCAGGCGGACGTGTTTACGCTGTTCAAGTCCCCCGCCCACCCCTACACCGTGGGCCTTCTGAACTCGCTGCCCCGCATCCGCCAGGAGCAGGGCAGGCTGGAAAGCATCCGGGGCATGGTGCCGTCTCTGATGAACATGCCCGGCGGCTGCCGCTTCTCCCCCCGCTGCGACCGCGCCTCAGACCGCTGCCGGAACGAGGCGCCCCCCCTTTACGACCTGGGCGGCGGCCGCAAAGCGCGCTGCTTCCTGTTCGAAAAGGAGGGCGGCGCGTGATGGAGACGCTACTTCGGGCCGAGCACCTGGTCAAGGAATTCCCGGTGAAGCGCGGCGTGGTGCACGCGGTCTCGGACGTCAGCTTCGAGATCATGAAGGGCGAGACGCTGTGCGTGGTGGGCGAATCCGGCTGCGGCAAGTCCACGCTGGGGCGGCTGCTGCTAAGGCTGATCGAGCCCACCTCCGGCAGGATCTTCATGGGCGTGGACGAGATCACTGCGCTGCCGCCGGGGGCGCTGCGGCAGGCGCGCCGCAGGATGCAGATGATCTTTCAGGACCCCTACGCCTCCCTCGACCCGCGGATGACCGTGGGGCAGATCATCCGGGAGCCGCTCGACACCTATTCCGTCGGCACTCGGGAGATGCGCGAGGCGCGGGTGCGGGAACTGATGGACAAGGTCGGCATCCGGCCGGAGTTCTACGGCCGCTACCCGCACCAGTTCTCCGGCGGACAGCGGCAGCGCATCGGCATCGCCCGCGCGCTGGCGCTGAACCCGCTGATGATCGTCTGCGACGAGCCGGTGTCGGCGCTGGACGTGTCGATTCAGGCGCAGATTCTGAACCTGCTCGCGGACCTTCAGAAGGAGTTCGACCTGACGTACCTGTTCATCTCCCACGACCTGTCGGTGGTCCGCTACATCGCCGACTGGGTGTGCGTGATGTTTCTGGGCAAGGTCTGCGAGATCGACGACGCCCGCTCGCTCTACGAAAGGCCGCTGCACCCCTACACCCGGTTCCTTTTGGAATCGGTGCCCCAGCCCGACCCGGAGAACCGCCGCTACGAGCGCCAGATCCTGACCGGCGAAGTGGGTTCGCCGCTAAACCCGCCGAAGGGCTGCCGCTTCCATCCCCGCTGTCCCTACGCGACCGACCTTTGCAAAACCGTGGAGCCCCCGCTGACCCGGCAGGAAGGGCGGCTGGTGGCGTGTCACCACGCGCTAAGATAACAAGGGGGTAATAGCTTGAAGCGCATTCTCGTCTGCCTTTTGACCCTGGCGCTGACGCTTGCGCCGATGCTCGCGCTGGCGGAGGCCACGGCCACCGAAGCGCCCGCCGACCAGGCGACAGCCCAGCCCGCCGATCAGGCCACGGCCCAGCCTTCGGACGGCTCAGACGGCAACTTTCAGGACGCGGGCGACATCAATAGCCCGGAATCCCTGTCCTTGCCCGACGACGGCGGCCTGACCTGGGGCGCGAATTCCATGACCATCGCGCTGCCGGAGGACGCTTCGAGCGGCTACGCCTGGGACGCCGAGCTGGACGACGAGGCCATCCTGGCCCTTTCCAGCGATTCGGTGAGCGACGCCCAGGGCGGCGCGCAGCCGGATCACACCTTTGTCTACAAACCCGCCGCCGACGGCACCGCGCTGGTCAGCCTGTACTATGAGCAGCAGGACGGCGACGACGTGGGCGCGATGCTCAGCTACACCGTGACCGTCGAGGGCGGCAAGATCACCGGCGTGGACTACGAGGACCTGTCCGACTGGGGCGACGAGGGCGACGACCAGGGCGGCACGCTCTACGAGGGCGAATCCGGCGGCGTGCCGCTGTACCTGCCCGACGGCATGAGCGTCGTCTCCACCGATAGTGGCGTCACAAAGCTCGAAAACGATGACAAGTCCGTCTGGATGACCATCCAGTACGACCCGGGCGCCGACGCCGAGGCGCTGCTCAAGGGCTTTGAGGACGAGGCCGGGCTTCAAAAGAAGTACACCGACGAACCCAAGGGCCTGAGCTTCCTGTCCACCACCGTCGACCGGGACGACGACCCGGCCCGCGGCATCCTGGTCTACGAGATCGTGAAGGACGATTCGGACACCATCATCGAGCACACCGTCTACGAGGCTCCGAACGGCGGCGCGCTCACTGTTGAAACCGGATACTCTATGCAATAATAGAGTTGGCGCAGCACCGGCGGGCCTGCGGGCCCGCCGGTGCTGCGCGTAAAGCGGTAGCAGCCTTCGGTGCCTTGATTGAACATGGGGGCTTCGGCCCCCAAACCCCCATTTGAATCGGAGGACCGCAGCCACGAATCAACCTTTATCATCCATTGCGCGGAGCCCGGGGGCCTTGGGCGGCGCGGTGCTGGCCTCGGGCGAGGCGCTGCGCTTCGGCGCGAACAAGCTGCTCCAGGACTTTCAAGGACGGCCGCTGGTGACGCGCGCGTTTGAGTGTCTGCCGGAGGGCCTTGCGCGCCGCGTCGTGGTCACGAGATGGCCGGAGGTGGCGGCGCTGGGCCGGGCCTTGGGGCTGACCGCGATACTGCACGACTTTCCGGATGTTAAGGATAGCATTCGCCTGGCCGCCGAGGCGATGGAGGGGCTTTCCGGCGCGGTGTTGCTGGTGGGCGACCAGCCGCTGTTGACCCTGAAATCCGTGGAAAAACTGCTGGCGGCGTTTTGCGAAGCGCCGGATCAGGCCGCGCGGCTCAGCTGGCGCGGCGTTCCCGGCAACCCCGCGGCGTTCCCGGCGTTCGCCTTTCCATTTCTCCGCGCGCTTTCGCCGGGCGAGACCGGGCGGGCGGCGCTGATGCGCTCCGGCGTCGCCGTGCGGCTGGTCGAGGCGGAAAACGAATGGGAGATGCTGGACTGCGACACGCCGGAGGCGCTCGCCGCCTGCCGCCGCATCGCCGCGGAGGGACGCGCGTGAAAAACCCTGGCCGCCCGAAAAACCCCACTTGACAGCCTGCGGAAATCGTGGTATTTTTTCCTTAAGGGGAATCATGGGCTGTAAGGTAGTGCTGCGCGCACGGGCTTTCCTGTTTGAAAGATGGGATTGCCAAGGGCCCTCTCATCTGCGAACAGGATTCGCAGATTTTTTATTTGTCGGGTTAGGAGGGGACTCCATGCTGCTGATCGGAAACGGGGACGTGATCACGCGAGACGGCGCGAGGCCGCTGGTGAAGCGCGGCGCGGTGGCCGTCGAGGGCGGCCGGATCGTGAGCGTCGGGCCTTACGAGGCGCTGAAGGCGCAGTATCCGGGCGCGGAGGTGCTGGACGCCCGCGGCGGCGTCATCATGCCCGGCCTCATCAACGCCCACAACCACATCTATTCGGCCTTCGCCCGGGGCATGGCCATCAAGGGCTACCAGGCGAAGGGTTTCCTTGAGATCCTGGACGGCCTGTGGTGGACGCTGGACCGCCATTTGAAGAACCCCGACACCCGGCTTTCGGCCGATATGACGTTTGTCGACTGCATCGAGAACGGCGTCACCACCGTGGTCGATCACCACGCCAGCTACGGCGAGATCGAGGGCAGCCTGAACCAGATCGCGGACAGCGCAAAGGCGTACGGCGTTCGCGCCTGCCTGTGCTACGAGGTGTCCGACCGGGACGGCCCGGACAAAATGATGCAGGGCGTCCGGGAAAACGAGGCCTTTATCCGGTACGCGAAGCGGGACGATACCGGCCGCCTCGCCGCGCTGTTCGGCCTGCACGCGCCGTTCACGCTGTCCGACGCTACCCTCGAAACCTGCGCCGCCCGAAACCCCGGCGCAGGCTACCACATCCACGTGGCCGAGGGCATCGACGACGTACTCATCAATCTGCGCGAGCACGGCAAGCGCCCGGCGTTCCGGCTGCACGATTTCGGCATTCTGGGGGAGAATACGCTTCTGGGCCACTGCACCCACGTGTCCGAGGCGGAGATTGATTTGATCCGGGAGACCCAATCGATGGTGGGCCACAACCCGGAGAGCAACATGGGCAACGCCATCGGCTGTCCGCCGGTGATCAGGATGTTCCAAAAGGGCGTCACGATCGGCTTGGGCACCGACGGCTACACCAACGACATGCTGGAGAGCTACAAGGTGGGGAACCTCCTGCACAAGCACAACCTCGCCGACCCATCCGCCGCGTGGGCCGAGATCCCGGCGATGCTGTTTGGGAACAACGCGAAGATGGCCTCGAGGATGTTCGGCCGGGAGATCGGCGTGCTCAGGGAAGGCGCGGCGGCTGACGTGATCGTGGTCGACTACAACCCGCCGACGCCGCTCACCGAAGACAACATCAATGGCCACGTGTTGTTCGGCATGAGCGGGCGCATGGTCACCGCGACCGTCTGCGGCGGAAAAGTTCTGATGAAGGACCGCGCGCTCATGAACGCAGACAAACCGGCGCTCATGGCCAAGTGCCGCGAGGCTGCGGGCGCGCTGTGGGCGCAGATTAACGAAGATCGATGAAAATCCGCTGATGGCCGGGAACGGTTGAAAGGCTTGACGGGGGAACAGTACGTTGGGGAGGGAAACTTATGTCCGACCGGATGAATCCGATGCCCTTCGGGGCGTTGATGGCGGAGCTACTAAGCGGCTACAGGCGGGAGGGCCGCGTGTTTGGCGTGTACGACCTGTACCGCCACGAGGGCGGCGCGCTGCCGCTGTTCGGGGAGAGGATCGAGACCCCCTTCGGCCCGGCGGCCGGCCCCCATACCCAACTGGCGCAGAACATCCTCTCCGCCTACGCCGCGGGCGCGCGCTACTTTGAGCTCAAGACGGTGCAGACGCTGGACGGCGAGGATTTGCCGGTCGAGAAGCCCTGCATACTGGCCGCCGACGAGGGCTACAACGTGGAGTGGTCCACCGAACTGACCGTGCCGCAGGCGCTGGACGAATACGTCAAGGCGTGGGTCGCGCTGAAACTGATCTCAAAGGCGTTTGGCTTTGGCGACCCGGACGGCTTCGCGTTCAACATGAGCGTGGGCTACGACCTCGCAGGCATTCAGTCGGAAAAGATCGACCGCTTCATCGAGGGGCTGAAGGACGCTTCGAACCTCCCCATATTCCATGAGTGCCGCGCGTGGGCGCTTTCAAACCTCGCTAATCTGGGGCTGGACGCGGCCTATGTGGAGGGCATCAGCCCGCGCGTGTGCCGCTCGATCACGCTGTCCACGCTGCACGGCTGCCCCGCGGGTGAGATCGAGCGCATCGCCGCCTACCTAATTACGGAAAAGAAGCTGAACACGCTGGTCAAGCTGAATCCGACGCTGCTCGGCTACGAGTTTGCGCGCAAGACGCTGGACGATTTGGGCTACGAGCTGTGCTTTGACGACCACCACTTCAAGGAGGATTTGCAGTTTGGCGACGCGGTGCCGATGCTGAAGCGGCTGACCGCGCTGGCGGACGGGCAAGGCCTCGAGTTCGGCGTCAAGCTGACCAACACGTTCCCGGTCAACATTGTGAAAGGCGAGCTGCCCGGAAGCGAGATGTACATGAGCGGCAAGGCGTTGTACCCGCTGACCGTCGCGCTGGCGGAAAAGCTGGAGGGGGCGTTTGACGGCGCTCTGCGCGCGTCCTACTCCGGCGGCGCGGATCAGATGAACGCCCAGCGGATCTTCGCCGCGGGCATCTGGCCCATCACGCTGGCCACGACGCTGCTCAAACCCGGCGGCTACAACCGGCTGAGGCCCATCGCCCAGGCGCTGTCCCAAATGCCCTGCCAGCCCTTCGGCCGTGTGGATCTGACGGCGCTTTCGCAGCTTTCCCGCGACGCCCGCAGGGACAGCCGCTCGCGGAGCAATCCCCGGCCCCACCCCAAGATGCCGGAAAAGGTGCCGCTCCTCGACTGCTACCGGGCGCCCTGCTCCGAGGGCTGCCCGATCCACCAGGATATCCCGGCCTACGTGGAGCTGGCGGGCCGCGGGCAATACAAGGAAGCGATGGAGGTTATCTGCGAGCGCAACCCGCTGCCCTTCATCACCGGCACCATCTGCGCGCACCGCTGCACCAAGAGCTGCACCCGAAATTTCTATGAGGAGACCATCCACATCCGCGAGGTCAAGCTGCTTTCCGCCGGGCGCGGCTACGAGGAGTTCCTGCCCGGCCTGAAGATACGCGCCAGCCGGAGCGAGCGCGTCGCGGTGGTGGGCGGCGGCCCCGGCGGCATGGCGGCGGCGTTCTTCCTGGCGCGCGGCGGCGCGAAGGTGACGCTGTTTGAGAAGCGCCCGGCGCTCGGCGGCATCGTGCGGTTCGCGATCCCGCGCTTTCGCATCTCCGAGGCGTCGATCGAAAAGGACGCCGCGATGCTGAACCGGCTCGGCGTCGAGGTGAAGCTGAACAGCCAGGTATTGTCCCCGGCGGCGCTGTTCGGCGAAGGCTTCACCCACGTGGTGCTGGCCGTGGGCGCGTGGGTCAGCGGCAAGCTGGAACTGGAGAAGGGCTGCGCGGTGAACGCGCTGAACTTTTTGCAGGCCTACAACCGGGGCGAGGTGCAGGTGGGGTCGTCGGTCGCCGTCGTCGGCGGCGGCAACACCGCCATCGACGCCGCGCGGGCGGCGCTCCGGGTTCGCGGCGTGAACAAGGTTTCGATCATCTACCGCCGCACCAAGCGCGAGATGCCCTGCGACGAGCACGAACTGAGGTTCGCCGCCGAGGAGGGCGTGGAACTGAGGGAATTGCTCTCCCCGGTGGCCCACGAAAGCGGCGTTTTGACCTGCCGGGTGATGACGCTGGGAGACCCGGACGCTTCCGGCCGCCGCGCGCCGGTGCCCACCGACGAACTGGTGCAGATCCCCGCCGACGCGGTGATCGCGGCCATCGGCGAAAGGCCGGACTGCCAGCTGCTCTCGGCGGCGGGCGCCTGCGGCCCGGACGGCGGCCCGGCGGCGGTGAGGCAGGGCGACCGGCTGTTCCTGGTGGGCGACGCCCGGCGCGGCCCGGCGACGGTGGTGGAGGCCATCCAGGACGCGCAGCAGGTGGCGAAATTGATCCTGGGCGCCGAGGACGCCGAGGCGCTGCCGCTGAACAAGCAGATGCTGCGGGGGCGCAGGTCGGCGCTGAAGTTCCCCGCCCAGCCGGAGGATGAGCGCCAGCGGTGCCTGGGCTGCGGCAGCGTCTGCGGCAACTGTGTGGACGTGTGCCCCAACCGCGCCAATCAGGTGGTGGTGGTGGACGGCCTGGAGCAGATTCTGCACATCGACGCGCTGTGCAACGAGTGCGGCAACTGCGAGACCTTCTGTCCCTACGACAGCGCGCCCTACAAGGAGAAGTTCACGCTGTTTGCGACCGAAAAAGACATGGACGAAAGCGCGAACCCCGGCTTCCTGATCCGGCCGGACGGCACGTTCCGCGTGCGCCCGGAGGCGGAGGACGGGAGGCTCACGCGCTTCATGGAGACTGTGAGGGATCTGAAATGAAGCTGATTCGGGGCGGCGTCGTGGTCGGCGGCCGGGACGCATTCCGGGCGGATGTGTTGATCGACGGCGGCAGGATCGCGCGGGTGGAGACCGGGATCGAGCCAAAGTCGGGCGACGAGGTGATCGAGGCGAAGGGATGCCTGGTATTCCCCGGCTTCATCGACGCCCACACGCACCTGGACATGGACAGCGGCGTCACCGTGACGGCGGACGACTTTGAATCCGGCACCCGCGCGGCGGTAGCGGGCGGCACCACCACGGTCATCGATTTCGCCACCCAGAACCGGGGCGGCACCCTCCAGGATGCGCTCAACGCCTGGCATGAAAAGGCCGACGGCAAGTGCTACTGCGACTACGGCTTCCACATGGCGATCACCGACTGGAACCCGTCCGTGAAGGCGGAACTCCCCCAGATGTTTGACGCGGGCGTGACCTCCTTCAAGCTGTACATGGCCTACGACGCGCTGAGGCTCCCGGACGACCAGGTGCTGGGCGTGCTGCGCGCGATGAAGGAGCTGGGCGGCATCGCCTACTGCCACTGCGAGAACGGCGCGGTAATCAATTCGCTGATCGCCGAGGCCCGCGCGCAGCTGCGGCTGGGCCCGGCGGAGCACCCCCGCTGCCGCCCGGCGCTGCTCGAGGCCGAGGCGATCTCGCGCTTTGCCTACCTGGGCGAACTGGCGGGCGCGCCGGTGGGCGTGGTGCACCTTTCGAGCGAGGCGGGCCTCCGGGAGGCGCTGAAGGCCAGGGCGCGGGGCGTGAAGATCTTCCTCGAAACCTGCCCCCAGTACCTGACGCTGGACGACAGCCGGTACGAGGAGCCGGGCTTTGACGGCGCGAAGTACGTGTGCTCGCCGCCGCTCCGGAAAAAGAGCGACGCGCAGGCGCTGATTGACGCGGTGCAGGAGGGGGCGATCGACACCATCGCCACCGACCACTGTTCCTACACGCTGAAGCAGAAGGCGCTGGGGTTTGAGGACTTTTCAAAGATCCCAAACGGCCTGCCCGGCATCGAGCACCGGCCCGCGCTGATCTATTCCGAGCTGGTTTCGAAGAAGCTGATCGACCCCAGCGAAATGTGCCGGCTGCTGGCCGAAAACCCGGCCCGCCGCTACGGGCTGTACCCCCGAAAAGGCGTCATCCGCCCGGGCGCGGACGCCGACATCGTCGTGTGGGACCGAGACGCGAAGTGGACGCTCCGCGCCTCGGAGCAGCGCATGAAGGCCGACTACAGCCCCTGGGAGGGCTTTGCGATCACCGGGCGGCCCAGCGCGGTATTGCTGCGCGGCGAAACGGCGCTGAAGGGCGGCCCCCGCGGGCAGTACCTGAAGCGGAACAAGCCGGAACTGTAACGATCCTTCAAAATCGCTTCGCGCTTTTGAAGGAATGGAGCGTGGAAGCGCTGCGTGCGCCTGAAATTCTGAGGAATTTCCGGGCGGCGCACTGGCTGAAGGAATTGTTTCCGAAACCAGCGTGCGCGCTGGTATCGGAAACCGTTCCCGGCGCACGGGTCGCCGGGAACGATTAAAGCTGTGACGGACTCCGGCAACATACTGGTTTTGAAAAGGAGGCGCGGCATGGCGACCTTCCAAGTCAACGGAAAAACGGTCATGGCGGAGCGCGGGAAGCTGATCGACTTCCTTCGGGAGGGGCTGCGGCTGACCTCCGTCAAGAACGCCTGCGGCGTGGGCGCGTGCGGCGCGTGCACGGTGCTGATCGACGGCGTCAAGCGGCGCGCCTGCGCGACCGACGTATCAAAACTCGAAGGCAAGCGCATCGTGACCGTCGAAGGGCTTTCCGATCGGGAGAAGGCGGTCTACGCCCACTGCTTCGCCGCCGCGGGCGCGGTGCAGTGCGGATTCTGCATCCCCGGCATGGTGATTTCGGCCAAGGCGCTCATAGACGCAAACCCTTCCCCCGCGCGGGAGGACGTCAAGGCCGCGATCCGCGGCAACATCTGCCGCTGCACCGGCTATCAGAAGATCGAGGACGCCATTTTGATGGCGGCGGATTTCTTCCGGGAGGACAGGCCGGTGGAGGCGCCGAAAGCGTTCGGCCTTTTGGGCGAGGACGTGCCCAGGGTGGACGCCGCGGCCAAGGTGGTGGGCGAAGGGCTGTTCGCGGACGACGTGGCGCTGCCGAACATGCTGTACGCCAAGGCGCTGCGGTCGAAGTACCCAAGGGCGCGGGTTTTGAAGATCGATCTGACGAAGGCGCTTCGGCATCCGGACTGCGCGCGCATCCTGACGGCGAAGGACGTGCCCTTCAATAAGACCGGCCACCTGATCCCGGACTGGGACGTGATGATTGCCGAGGGCGACATCACCCGCTACGTGGGCGACGCCATCGCGCTGGCCGCGTCCGAAGTGCGGGAATCGCTGGATGAGATTCTGGCGCTCATCGAGGTGGAGTACGAGGTGCTGACGCCGCTGCTCACCCCGGAGGAGGCGCTGAAAGAGGGCGCGCCGCGGCTCCACAAGGGCGGCAACCTGCTCTTTCAGCAGGAGGTGGTGCGCGGCGACGCGGCGGGCGCGATCGAAAAATCCGCCCACGTGGTGACGAAAACCTACTCTACCCCGATGACCGACCACGCCTTCATGGAGCCGGAGTGCGCCGTCGCGCAGCCGGACGGCGAGGGCGGGGTACTGCTGTTCACCGGCTCCCAGTCGGTCTACGACGAGCAGCGGGAGATCGCGAGGATGCTGAACCTGCCGAGGGAGAAGGTGCGCTCCCGCACGATGCTGGTGGGCGGCGGCTTCGGCGGCAAGGAGGACATGAGCGTGCAGCACCACGCGGCGCTGATGGCCTTTATCACTGGCCGCCCGGTCAAGGTGCGCTTCTCCCGGGAGGAGAGCCTCTTGGTGCACACCAAGCGCCACGCCTCGGTGATCGAGATGACCACCGCCTGCGACGAGCACGGCTATCTCACCGGCCTTCGGGCGCGGATCGTGTTCGACACCGGCGCGTACGCGTCGCTGGGCGGGCCGGTACTGCAGCGGGCCTGCACCCACGCCGCCGGGCCGTATAACTTTCAGAACGTGGACATATCCGGCCGCGCGGTCTACACCAACAACGTGCCGGCAGGCGCGTTCCGCGGCTTTGGCGTCACGCAGAGCTGCTTCGCCGCCGAGATGAATTTGAACCTCCTGGCGGAGAAAGCGGGCATCTCCCCCTGGGAAATCCGCTACATAAACGCCATCCGCCCGGGACAGGCGCTGCCCAACGGCCAGATCGCGGGGCCGGATACCGCCTACGCCGAATGCCTGGAGGCGGTCAAGGACGCCTTCTATTCCAGCCCTTACGCCGGAATCGCGGGCGCGATGAAGAACAGCGGCCTGGGCGTGGGCGTGCCGGACACCGGGCGGTGCGAGATCGCGATCAAGGATGGCAGGGCGCACATTCTGACCTCCGCGGCCTGCATGGGCCAGGGCGTCGCCACCGTGGTCATCCAGATGGCGGCGCAGGAGACCGGACTGCCGGCGGAAACCTTCGTCCACGAGGCGGCGGACACGCTGACAACCCCCGACTCCGGCACCTCCACCGCCAGCCGCCAGAGCCTGTTCACCGGCGAGGCGACCAGGCGGGCCGCCCGCAAGATGATGGACGCACTGGGTGGCAGGCCGCTCGCGGCGCTCGAGGGCCGCAGCTTCTACGGCGAATACACCGGCGTCACCGACAAGATCGGCACCACCCCGGTGCCCAACCCGGTCAGCCACGTGGCCTACGGCTACGCGGCGCAGGTGGTGGTCATGGACGAGGGCGGGAAGCTGGCCCGCGTGGTCGCCGCCCACGACGTGGGCCGGGCGGTCAACCCGAAATCCTGCGAGGGGCAGATCGAGGGCGGCGTCGCGATGGGCCTGGGCTACGCGCTGACGGAGGACTTCAAAACGGAGGGCGGCTACGTCAAGACCACCTATCAGACGCTCGGGCTGATGCGCGCGACCGACATGCCGAAGGTAGAGGTGATCCTCCTCGGCAAGCCGTCCCAGGATCAGCCCGCCTTTGGCGTCAAGGGCGTCGGCGAGATCGCCACCATCCCCACCGCCCCGGCCGCCGCGCTGGCCCAGTACCGGGTGGACGGGGTCTTTCGCACCAAGCTGCCGATGGAAAACACGGCCTACTCAAAGCGCTGACGCATTCCGAAAGGAGCGAACCCTATGAAACCCATCGAGTGGACGCTGAACCACATGCCGAAATCGGACGATACGCAGCTTCCCGTGATGTCCCGCGAGAACGTGAAGCGCGCCCGGGGCTTCCACCAGAGCTTTCCGGAGTATTCCGTGACGCCGCTTGCCCGGCTTAAGGCGCTGGCGGGGAGGCTGGGCGTCAAGGAAGTGTTCGTCAAGGACGAATCCTACCGCTTCGGCCTCAACGCCTTCAAGGTGCTGGGCGGGTCGTTCGCGATCGCGCGCTACATCGCGAAGGAATTGGGCATGGAGGCATCCAAGGCGGACTACAAGTTCCTGACCTCGGAAAAGCTGGGCAGGGAATTCGGCCAGGCGACGTTCTTCACCGCCACCGACGGCAACCACGGCCGCGGCGTGGCCTGGGCCGCCAACCGGCTGGGCCAGAAGGCGGTGGTGCGCATGCCCAAGGGCACCGTGCGCATCCGCTACGAGAACATCCGGAGTGAGAACGCCGAAGTCACCATCGAGGAACTGAATTATGACGACTGCGTGCGGCTGGCCGCCGCCCAAGCTGCGGCCACGCCTCGCGGCGTGATCGTGCAGGACACCGCTTGGGACGGCTATGAGGAGATCCCCTCCTGGATCATGCAGGGCTACGGCACGATGGCGATGGAGGCCGCCGAGCAGTTGCAGCACGAGGGCTACCGCCGCCCGACCCACATCTTCATCCAGGCGGGCGTGGGGTCGCTCGCGGGCGCGGTCACCGGGTTCTTCACGAACCTGTTCCCGGACGACCCGCCCAAGGTGGTCGTGGTGGAGGCCGACACCGCCGCCTGCCTCTTTCAGAGCGCGCTGGCGGGGGACGGCAAGCCCCGCGCGGTGGGCGGCGACATGCCCACCATCATGGCGGGGCTGGCCTGCGGCGAGGCCAACACGATCTCCTGGGACATCCTGAGAAACCACGCCGCCGCGTTTACCGCCTGCCCGGACTGGGTCAGCGCCAAGGGCATGCGCACGCTGGCCGCGCCCGCCGGAAACGACCCGAAGGTGGTCAGCGGCGAGTCCGGCGCGGTGGGCGCGGGGCTGCTTTCCGCGATGTGCGAGCGGGAGGAATACGCGAAACTGAAGCAGGCGCTGGGCATCGGCGGGGATTCGGTGATCCTTCTGTTCTCCACCGAGGGCGACACCGACCCGGAGAACTACCACGACATCGTATGGGACGGGAAATACCCTTCCTGCGAATGAAATCCGCTTCGCGTCTTTCATTCGATGTGGGAAACGGGCCAGTCTCCTGAAACGCTGCGGCGTTTCCGGGCGGAAACCGGATCGGGAACGCTTTCCCCGTCGGCCTCGCAGGCTCGGCCTTTGGGGGAAAGCCAAATCCGCCGTACACGCCGCCGGATTTGATTGAAAGCCGGAAGGGCTGCGGCCCTCCCGGCACCCTTCCAGGGGAAATCGGGAACTGTTTTGAATGCCGGAGGCCCGGCGGGCATGGCTTGAAAGTATTTAAGGAGGAAAAAACGATGGATTTTGACCGCATCAAATCGTCCGCCGAGGGGTACAAGGCCGCAATGGCCCGGTTCCTGAGGGAATTGATCGCCATCCCCGGCGAGAGCAGCGGCGAGGAGGGCCACATCCGCCGCATCGCGAAAGAGATGGAGGACGTGGGCTTCGACAAGGTGGTCATCGACCCGATGGGAAACGTCTTGGGCACGATGGGCAACGGCAAAACGCTGATCGCCTACGACGCCCACGTAGACACCGTCGGCGTCGGAAACCGGGCCAACTGGACATTTGACCCCTACGAGGGCTACGAAAACGGCGAGGAGATCGGCGGCCGCGGCAGCAGCGACCAGATGGGCGGCATCGTCAGCGCGGTCTACGGCGCGAAGATCATGAAGGATCTGGGCCTGCTGAGCGACAAGTACACGGTGCTGGTCACCGGCACCGTGCAGGAGGAGGACTGCGACGGCCTGTGCTGGCAGTACATCGTGAATGAGGACAAGATACGGCCCGAGTTCGTGGTCGTCACCGAGCCCACCGACGGCAACATCTACCGCGGCCAGCGGGGGCGCATGGAGATCCGCGTGGATGTAACGGGCGTAAGCTGCCACGGCTCCGCGCCCGAGCGCGGCGACAACGCGATCTACAAGATGGCCGAAATCTTGCTGGAGGTCCGGGAGCTGAACAACCGCCTGCACTTCGACCCGTTCCTGGGCAAGGGCACCGTGACCACCAGTGAGATCTTCTTTACCTCCCCGTCCCGCTGCGCGGTGGCCGATAGCTGCTCGGTGTCGCTCGACCGCCGCCTGACCGACGGCGAGACCTACCAGATGGCGCTGGAGGAAGTCGCAAACCTCCCCTCCTGCAAAAAGCACAGCGCCAAGGTGTCCATGTACAGCTACGAGCGGCCGTCCTGGACAGGCCTTACATACCCCACCGACTGCTACTTCCCCACCTGGGTCATCCCGGAAGATCACCCGGCCACGCGGGCGATGGTGGAATCCTACCGCGGCATGTATGGCGAACCCAAGGTGGACAAGTGGACCTTCTCCACCAACGGCGTGGCCATCATGGGGCGCTTCGGCATCCCGTGCATCGGCTTCGGCCCCGGCAAGGAGGCCCAGGCCCACGCGCCCAACGAGAGGACCTGGAAGGCGGACCTCGTGAAGTGCGCGGCGGTGTACGCGGCGCTGCCGGCGCTGTACTGCAAGTAAATGCGCGGCAAATCCGCTTCGCGTCTTTGCCGCGGGGCGCGGGCCCTGCAGACTTCGTCTGCGGCCGGGCCCGCGCGCAAAGCGGAATGCAACCTGCGGCCGCACATGTCGCCCTCCGGTTGCCTTAAATAAATCGGGGGCGGCGGCCCCCGAACCCCCAAGAAGCTACCACGAAGTTTGAACATCCCATTACTGGATTAAGGAGCGAGGCTTATGAAAAACCCCGTGGAAGTCCTGAAAAAGCTGAATTATTCCGGCATGTACGAGGGCGATTTCTTTCTGACCTGGGAAAAGACAAAGGACGAACTGCTGAGCGTGTTCGCCGTCGCCGACGCGCTTCGGGGTCTCAGGAGCCGCAACATCTCCACCCGGATCTTCGACAGCGGCCTGGGAATTTCGCTGTTCCGCGACAACTCCACCCGCACCCGCTTCTCCTTCGCCTCCGCGTGCAACCTGTTGGGCCTCGAGGTGCAGGATCTGGACGAGGGCAAGAGCCAGATCGCCCACGGCGAGACCGTGCGCGAGACCGCCAACATGATCTCCTTCATGGCGGACGTGATCGGTATCCGGGACGACATGTACATCGGCAAGGGCAACCGCTACATGCATGACGTCGTGAACGCGGTGACGCAGGGCCACAAGGACGGCGTTTTGGAGCAGAAGCCGACCCTCGTCAACCTGCAGTGCGACATCGATCACCCCACCCAGGCGATGGCGGACCTGTTGCACCTGATCCACCACTTCGGTGGCGTCGAGAAGCTGAAGGGCAAGAAGATCGCGATGACCTGGGCCTACTCGCCCAGCTACGGGAAGCCGCTGTCCGTGCCCCAGGGCGTCGTCGGCCTCATGAGCCGCTTCGGCATGGACGTAGTGCTGGCCCATCCGGAGGGGTACGAGATCATGCCCGAGGTGGAAAAGATCGCCATGCAGCAGGCGCGGGAGTCCGGCGGCGGCTTCAGGCGCGTCAATTCGATGGCCGAGGCCTTCGAGGGCGCGGACATCGTGTACCCCAAGAGCTGGGCGCCGTTCGCCGCGATGGAGAAGCGCACAGACCTTTATGGAAACAGCGACTTTGACGGCATCAAGGCGCTCGAAAAGGAGCTTTTGAAGCAGAACGCCATCCACCGGGACTGGGAGTGCACCGAGGAACTGATGGCGAAGACCAAGGGCGGCAAGGCGCTGTACCTGCACTGCCTGCCGGCGGACATCTCCGGCGTCAGCTGCGAGGCGGGCGAGGTCGCGGCCAGCGTGTTCGACCGCTACCGGACGCCCCTGTACAAGCAGGCCTCCTTCAAGCCCTACGTGATCGCCGCGATGATCTTCCTGGCCAAGATGAAGGACCCGGTGTCCGCGCTGGAGTCGCTGGAGGCCCAGGGCTACCCCCGGATGTTCGAGGAGTAGGTCAAGCGAAATCCGCTTCGCGGCTTTCGCTTGAGGGGAAACGGCGCAGGCCCTGCAAACTTCGTTTGCGGTCGGGCCTGCGCGCAAAAAGGTAGCAGCCTGCGGCCGTGCATGCCGCCCTCCGGCAGCTTTGATCCGCCGAAAGCGCCTGCGCTTTCGGCGAATATCGGGGGCGCTGGCCCCCGAACCCCCAGGGAACGCGACCTAAGCACTTGATCGAATATCATTCCCCTGGCGGGATCCGGGGCGGAGCCCCGGCGTTCCTTGCCTCAACCACGCGCCACGCTGACGAGGACGACCAAGGAGGGTGTATGGGCCAAAAAATCGTCGTCGCCCTGGGCGGAAACGCGCTGGGCAACAACCTGCCGGAGCAGATGATCGCGGTCAAGAAGACTTCGAAGGCGATCGCGGAACTGATCGAGCGCGGACACCAGGTGGTATTGTCCCACGGCAACGGCCCGCAAGTGGGCATGATCCAGGAGGCGATGGGCGAGTATGGGCGCTCGCACGACATCCCGCGCATCCCGCTTTCGGTCTGCGTCGCGATGAGCCAGGGCTACATCGGCTACGACCTGCAGAACGCGCTCCGGGAGGAGCTGCTGACCCGAGGCATCCATAAGCCCGTGTCCACGGTGCTGACGCAGGTGCGCGTCGATCCGGAAGACCCGGCGTTTCTGAACCCCACGAAGCCCATCGGCCAGTTCCTGTCCAAGGACGAGGCCGACGAGATGGTGCAAAGCCGCGGCTGGGTGGTGCGGGAGGACGCGGGCCGCGGCTACCGCCGGGTGGTCGCCTCGCCCAAACCGGTGGAGATCGTCGAGATCGAGACCATCAAGGATTTGATGAACGCCGGCCAGGTGGTGGTCGCCGCGGGCGGCGGCGGCATCCCGGTGATCGCGGAAGGGCTGCACCTGAAGGGCGTGCCCGCCGTGATCGACAAGGACTTCGCCAGCGAGAAGCTGGCCGAGAGCATCGACGCCGACTGCCTGATTATCCTGACCGCCGTCGAAAAGGTGGCGATCAACTTCAATAAGCCCGGAGAAAAGTGGCTCAGCGAACTGACCGTCTCCGAGGCCGCCGAGTACGTGCGGCAAGGCCAATTCGCGCCCGGCTCCATGCTGCCCAAAGTCCAGGCCGCGATGGCCTTCGCAAGCAGCAAGCCCGGCCGCACTGCGCTGATCACGCTGCTGGAAAAGGCGCTGGACGGCGTCGAGGGCCGGGCAGGGACGGTCATCAGGATGTAGCGAGGATATTCTTGAGACAGCGCCTCCGTGGAATCGGGGGCGTTTTTGTTTGGGAGGGGAGAATTTCCAGCCGCCGCTCGGTATTTCTTAACGTCCGCCACGCTTGACAGCGCGTCGGGACTATGGTAGTATTTTATCGCGTTAGCAAAGTAAAGCGCGGAGGGATTTAAAGATGAAGAGATTGATCGCGATGCTGCTGGCGGCCGTGCTGGTGGCGATGATGGCTGTGCCCGCCCTGGCGGAGGACGACTCGCTGAAGAAGATTCAGGAAAAGGGCAAGTTCATATTGGGCCTGGACGACAGCTTCCCGCCGATGGGATACCGGGACGAGAACAACAACATCGTGGGCTTCGACATCGACCTGGCGGCGGAAGTCTGCCGGCGGCTGGGCGTGGAGCTGGCGCCGCAGCCGATCGACTGGGACGCCAAGGAGATGGAGCTGTCCTCCGGCAACATCGACTGCATCTGGAATGGCATGAGCGATACGCCGGAGCGCCAGGCGGCGATGGCCTGCTCGATGGACTACCTGAACAACCAGATCGTATTCCTGGTCAAGGACCCCTCCTACAAGAGCCGCCAGGACCTCGTGGGCAAGAAAATCGCGGTGCAGACCGGCTCCTACGCCGAGGAACTGCTGGAGAAGGACGCCCAGTACGCCGAATACTATAAGTCGCTGGGCGAAGTGCTGGCCTATCAGGACTACCTGACCGCCATCATGGACCTGCAGAACGGCAACGTGGACGCGGTGCTGATCGACAAGGTGGTGGCCAACTACCAGGTCACGAAGATCGGCGACAAGAGCCTCACCACCATCGACAGCCTGGCGGACGACTACTACTGCGTCGGCTTCCGCAAGGACGACATCGCGCTGCGCGACGCGGTCAACGAGGCGCTGAAGGCGATGGCGAAGGACGGCAAGATGGATGAGATCTGCCAGAAGTGGTTCGGCTCCAACATCTCGCTAATCAAATAGGGCGTTGAAATCCGCTGCGGCGTCTTTCAACGCATAGAAGAAGGACTGCGCGGGCCTGAAACGCTGCGGCGTTTCCGGGCGGCCCGCTGACTTGTGGAAGTGTTTCCTCCACCAGTGTGCGCACTGGTTCCGGAAACGCATTCCCGCCGACAAGTCGGTGGGAATGAATGAAGCCCGGAGAAGCGTGCCAGTCGGTGGGAATGAATGAAGCCGGGGGAGCCGCGCCGGTCGTGGGAATGAATGAAGCCGGGGGAGCCGCGCGGGGCCGGTGGGAATGAATGAAGCCGGGGGAGCCGCGCGGGGCCGGTGGGAACGATTGAAGGCAGACGGGAAGTCGGCACGCTGCGGGCTGGCCGAAAGCGGCCAGCCTTGTTGCTTGAAACGCGGAGGGCGCATGAAACTGGTAGGCTATTTTTTCAGCGATCCGGACAGGCTTTTGAACCTGACGAAGCTGCTGCTGGGCGGCGTGGGCAACACGGTGTCGATCTTCGCGCTGACGCTGGTGCTGTCGATCCCCTTGGGCATGCTGGTGGCCGAGGGGCGCATGTCCCATCACGGCGCCGTGTCCGGCCCCGTCTGGTTCTACATCTACGTGATGCGCTCGACGCCGCTGATGCTGCAGGTGATGTTCATCTACTTCCTGCTGCCCGCGGTTCTGCCGTTCAAGTTCGACCGCTTCTGGGCGGTGATCTTCGCGTTCGTGGTCAACTACGCCGCCTACTTCGCGGAGATCTTCCGCGGCGGCATCCAGTCCATCCCGCCGGGGCAGAAAGAGGCCGCCCAGGTGCTGGGCTATTCGAAGGCGCAGACGTTCTTCCGCATCATCCTGCCGCAGGTGGTAAAGCGGGTGATCCTGCCGGTCACCAACGAGGTGATCACGCTGGTCAAGGACACCGCGCTGGCCTCGGTGGTGGCGATCCCGGAAGTGCTGACCATCGCGAAAAAACAGGTGTCCGGCGCCTCGTCGATCGACCCCTACATCGTGGCCGCGCTCATCTATCTGGTCTTAAACGGCATCGCCGAGCAGGCTATGAAGCTGGTCGAGCGGAAACTCAGCTACTATTAGGAGGGCGGCATGCTGAAGGCACTGGACATCAAAAAGAGCTTCGATGGCTTGGGCGTGCTGGACGGCATCTCCATCGAGGTGCAAAAGGGCGAGGTGCTGGCGCTGATCGGCCCGTCCGGCAGCGGCAAGAGCACGTTTCTCAGGTGCGTCAACCGATTGGAGCGGATCGATTCCGGCGAGATCTCGCTGGACGGGGAGAAGATGTGCTGGACGGAGAACGGTAGATTGAAGGAGGCGGACGAAAGGACGCTCTCCTCGATCCGCCGCAAGATGGGCATGGTGTTCCAGTCCTTCAACCTGTTCCCCCACATGAGCGTACTCCGGAACCTCACCGACGCGCCGATGGCGGTCTTGAAGCTAAACCGGGACGAGGCCGAGGCACGGGCGATGGCGCTGCTCAAAAAGGTGGGCCTTGCCGAAAAGGCGAAGGCCTATCCGCACCAGCTATCCGGCGGCCAGGCCCAGCGGGTGGCGATCGCGCGGGCGCTCGCGATGCAGCCGGAGATGCTGTGCTTCGACGAACCGACCTCCGCGCTGGACCCGGAACTCACCCAGGAGGTGCTCTCCGTCATGCGGGACCTGGCGGCCGAGCGCATGACCATGATGGTGGTGACCCACGAGATGAGCTTCGCGCGGGACGTGGCCGACCGCGTGATCTTCATGGAGAATGGCCAGATCGTGGAACAGGGGCCGCCCGCGTTTTTGTTCAATTCCGGCAACCCGCGCACCGTCCGCTTTCTAGGCGGCGCGTAGCGATGGCGATGAAAATCCGCTTCGCGGCTTTTCATCGCAAGGAGAAAATCAGCGCGAGCCTGAAACCCTGCGGGATTTCCGGGCGGCTCGCTGACAGAAGGGATTGTTTCCTCCGCCAGTTTTTGAACTGGCTCCGGAAACCATTCCCGCCGTGCTGGTCGGCGGGAATGAATTCTAAAGGAACGGCGTAGGGTTGTTTGTGCTTCTTTGGGCTCCGCTGCGGCGCAATGTCATTAAGATAATAAGAGCCGACGAACCGAACGCGGCGGAGAGCGAGTGAACGAACGCACTCTGCCGCGTAAATCATGGGCAGAAAAGAGATAGGGGCAAAGCAAATAGGCAGACGGGAAGT